>Ga0210027_1002104_pt1 | contig 17731 bp, 13 predicted proteins | sample CryGeymeta201510_FD_183978 | JGI IMG/M metagenome (GOLD analysis project Ga0210027, IMG submission 183978) | Groundwater microbial communities from Crystal Geyser aquifers in Utah, USA - Crystal Geyser metaG 2015-10 (SPAdes) (version 2) | ecosystem: Environmental > Aquatic > Deep subsurface >...
CTGGTAGACTCGCAAGATAGGCAGAAGAGGAACAAATCACCTTTGGAGCTATCTATCAAGAAGAAAGGCAAACTTAACTGGTATCTTTTTATCAAGAAATCATGCCGTTAAATGAACGTTGCCTAAAAGATTTAATAAATATCCTATAGTTGAATAAATAGGCTCACTATTGTATTATATAGCTCCTATGGCAGCTGAAATAAAAGCTTCTAGTAATAGTGGGGACTGGAGGGGTTCTTTTTGTACGAGCTTATTTCAAATGGCTGATTTAGTTAATAGCTCTCCAGGATTGAACCAAATATCAACAAATCCACTCACCCTGCCAGAAAGTTTTTCAGAATCACTAAGGCTTTCTTCTACCCAACGGCTCTTTGGTTTGAATCAAGTAAGTACTGTTGCCCAAAAAGTATTGGGATTTGAAGTAACACGAGGTCAGCATACGGAGGACACAATGAGATTAACCGCAGGTTTCTTGACTCAAACTCCAGAGCTTTTAAATCAACTTACTACAGACTATAACTTAACCCCAGAAGAAGCGATTAAACATTGTGTTGAATATATGAGGCTACACGACCTTGCAACCCTCGCATTTCAGGGAGCTATGCATGGGAGGGTTAAAGTGGGAGAAGACAACTATGATGAAGATCATGCACTTCTGATGGCTTTTGAAACAATCCCAGTTTATCAACCGGTCTCAGATCTTCTTTTTGATGCTGAAACAATTGCTTTTTATGAAAAAGCAGGAATAAATAAAAATATTCTTCATCAAACAGCAGAAGACTCAATAAATGGGACAACCCTTCTTGGAAGAATGCTGAAAAAGGGCGGAGATTGCCCTCCTATAGATTGGTTAGCCTATACTGCCCGGGATTTTTACGAACTTGCCCGAATTTTTGGAATTGACAGTGATACGCCATTTCCACAAAAAATTGAACAAGTATTAAATGGACTCCAAGGAGTTTCTCAGGCTTTAGCCGAAGGCACCCCTTTTGCTTTACCAGAGAAATTCCCTGAAACAAAAAATATTGAACAACTGATTCCTCAAAATATGGTGAGGCTAGAGGAAATCGATAATGAACCCAAACTCATTTATGATGGAAAGACAATTGCTGAATTGTATACTATGCACACCATTTTAAGGCTATTTCTAAGTGGCTCTCCTTGGATACGAGGGACTCATCGACTTATTCATGAAACCTTCAGGAATTCATATAACGACGATACAGACTTGCTCAAAAGATTGTTATCCGCTTCGGAAAAAGAGTTACTTGAAACTGACCTAAAAGATGCATTGCCTATGGATGAACTTGATTTTCATATAAGAGGTTGGGGGTATTTGACTTCTCCGGCCGATGCAAAACCAGAAAGTTTTGTGTTTAAAGGCATTGGACAGACGTTAGTCGATTTCGAGGGAAGAATCTCTCCATTTAAGCAAACTTTTCCCGATTTGATGAAATTAACGGAAAAGGTCAAAAACCAGCCTCCTCTTTATTTAAAGCACTCATTATGAGTAAAGAAATTGATAAACGAAGGTTGAGAAACTCAGGTGGCCTGAAAAATTATCAGGGTGCCCCGTTTCCGTTAGAAAGGATTTCTCCTGAATTGCACCCTTATGCAAGGGTGTTAAGAAATGCTGGTTATGAAAATTTGATACCAATGTTAAATGAGGAAGTTGAAGGGAAGGTACTCTATGGATTAGAAAAGTGCTTATTGCAAGTTCTTCACGACAAGAATCCTTCAAGCCAACCAAGAAATAGAAAAATAGACGATGCAAAAGATATTAGAGCTGAAGTTGAAAAATCAATCAGGCGAGTTGCGGAAAATGGCTATTTCCCAGAAGAAATTATCCCTACTATTCGAGTTATCCCTCCGGAAAAACTTTTTGGCCTCTGTGCTCCCATAAACCTTGAAGAGCCCATTAAATCACAATTGGTATTAACAGATTTTGGAAAAGCTATCCATTCTCTCATTGACAGAAGGTCCGGGCTTGATGCGAGACCAGAATTTGATAGAAGAACTGGCATTTCAATGTTTTATATTGCAGGTAAGGCTCGCGAATCCGCCGAGACCAAGCCCTCCTATCGTAATTATGATAGATTATCAGAAAAAGCATACCGTATTTCGGTCATCCGAGAGGGAATCGGTAAAGACAATCAAAAGAATTTACATAGTGATTTTGATTTTTTGGTAGTCGCACCAAAAAAACCAGGAGGATATTCTATGATAACAAGTTATGAACAAATCGTCAGAAGTTTAAATAATGATAGTTATAGAAGAGATAACTACGGTCGGGCTGAGGTAAAAACAAGCGACAGACGTCCAGGTTTTAAAAGAGTTGAGCTGAGCACTATAAATATGAGAAGAAGGGAATATTTAGGACATATATTTGGTCCTGCTTTCAAAGGAACCTATGCTCCAGAAAACCGTCTTCTCCCTTTTTTAATGGAAAGCGCCCGCGCAGATATTCCTGTTTTACTCATCCCCTATCATCATAAAGGAGACGGTGGTTGGATGTTCTGGGGACTGGCAGTTGATTTTTTTGGTGGTTACCAAGATGTGGCTAGACATAGATTAGAACAACAATCCTGGTTGAATCGTGAATATTCGATTGCATTGTATCCCTTTCCGAAAATAACATTCCCTCTTGATTCGCCACAAGAGTTATTATTTAATCTTGGATACGCATTTCGTACATGGGCATGGGGTGATAAACAACCCATTATGAGATTGCCACATAAACCCCCAATAACCGAAGACCAATTGGATAAGGTGGAGAACCTGGACTATTTGAGTAGAGAAACCCAACAATTCATGACAGAACAGGTTATTTATCCTCTCAGTAAAATGCTGCGCGAAAATAACCATCGTCTTGGTACGGGAAACCAAAGGGTAGAGTTTGGTATGTCACTCATTGAAGATATTGTCGTTGGCTTGAATGGGGATCCAATTGCAACGATCTTAAGAATGTTACCTCCAGGAGTACTTGGTAAAAGTGATCATACTTATTTTGACGAAAAAACAAATATTTATGGTTTCGGTATATTCGATGAAAAGGGACTATTTCCCGAATTGGGAAGACTATTGACAGATAGAACTATATTGAATAAGTTAAAAAAGGAAATTTTTGAACATGATGAAAACCTGGAGAGAGTTAAAGATGGATGGGGAAACAAAGCCTCAGGAAAAAGCTTATTATTCAATTTTCTCTTTGAACAAGCAGAAGGTAATAGCTTAAAGGCTCTTGATCTGCTTCGCCCAGTTTGGTGTAATGCTGAAGAATGGAAAACTATGATGGACAAAAATTTTACGAGGTTAACTGCGCTTGATGAAAGATTTGGCATTAAGGTTGACAAAGTGTCTGCATCCGAACAAGTTTTAAAGGCAGTGATGACTCTACAATCACCAATAACTGCAGCAGAAATATCTGCCCAATCAGGAAAACCGATAGGAACAGTTTTTCGTGTACTGAGTGATTTAGCAGATCATGGGGAATTAGTTCGCTTAGGAGGACAAAAAACAAAGAATGAGATAGAACAGGGCGGTTTAGGTACGGGCGGATTTAAATCTTGGTTTTGTACGCCAGTGGTAAACAAAAAACTAGTAGAGAGTGGGGATATTTTCCCCTATCTGAGTCCTCGAGAGAAAGTGGTTTATGTATTGGATAAAACCTCTGGATATACTGTTAAGGAATTAATGGAAACTACTTTATTAAGTGTTAGCGTTATATATGCCGTATTAAAAATACTAGAGGAAGAAGGAAAAGCGGAAAGGACTGGATTCATTAATAGAAATGATCTTTGGGCAATTAAGAGGGATTTGAAAAGCTAAATCCACGCTTTTTTAAGGTTACGAGTTGTTCTGAAGGAAATCCTAAAACATCCAGTTTTTTTCTGAGAACGGAGATGGTTTTATCAATCGACCAATCAGAGTATTTTTCATGGGAGAGTCTTCCCCAGATTGCATCAGCCACCTGATCTCTCGAAATTAACTCATTTTCATGGGTTACAAAATATACTAATAGTTTAAATTCCTGATAGGTAAATTTATCCTCACAACTAGTCTGACCATAATATAATTTTGTTGTTTCAGCGTTGTATGTTAATGTATGCTTTGGTAACTTATTTTTGACAAATTCTTCAAAAAGCGTGCCAAATACGTAGTATTTTTTTTCTTTCATTATTTTTACAAGTCCCAATTTTAATAAATAATCAATTTCTTCCTGTTGTGAAGACAAAATAGCTCCAGTGGTGACGATGGAGTTCATTGTATTTTTTTCTTTATCGGTAAAGAAGTTCCAGATATCCGCACAAATAATTTTGAGTTGATAATGATTAAGCAAAAAGATTCTGATCTTATCATCATCGTTCAAACCTAATTTGAATTCCTCGTGTATAAGATGTAGGGAATATTTCAATAATTGTGGATGCCCACCACATATTTCATATAAAATAGATTTTATCATGTTCGATGCTTTAAATTTAAGTTTTTTGCATGTTTGATCAATCAAATAATTCGCTTCAGCTTCTTTAAATAATGGAAAATATCTGACCTTCCGCGAAACAGCGTATTTAAGATTGTGAAGGTTTCCAAGAATTTTTTCGTCGAAAAGATTAATCGTTGATAAAAATAGATACACTATTTTCGACTTATCAACGGACATAATCGCCTCCAAGTTCAAATAAATACTGGTAGGAAGGGATATGGTAAACTCGAAATCATTGAGGATGAAAATTATGTGCCAATCCTTTGCGGCGAGACTTTCTAGAATTTTCTTAATTTGAACTAACGGGTTACCAGAAGTTTCTAAGAAAGACTCAATTTTATGTTTCTTCATTGTACGAGTCATACAATGAAGTATGAGGGCAAGATAGGCTTCTGTTGAAACATTCAAGATTTCATTAGGATCGATGTAAATGAAGAGAGTTTTCTTGTAAAGATCGCCAAAAACTTTTTTTAGGATGTTTTCTTCTGAAAGGAGAAAATGGAGGATTGTCCTTTTTCCCCCTCCCGCGGCAAACATGCAAGAGACGCATTCGCCATTCTTCAACGGCCCAAACACCTCGTCAGCAAACGTGACTAAATACTTTTGCGGTAATGTTACCCCATTCTGATTTTTCATTCAGGATTTTCAGGATTTAGTAAGGTTACTGGTATTCTAATACCATACAAACTGAAAATCAAGTCGTAATTTGCCCCATTAAGTAGCCACTCAGGATCTTCAGAATTGGCTCATACACCGCTCAAGCAGGAATATTGTGTTCATCATATAGTGAGTATATGGAAAAAATATATATACTTTTAGTCGCAGTCCAGCCTTACTTGTCCCAGGCGTTTTTCATTCTTGACTTATTTATATAAGAAATGGTTACTTCTTACGTAGAAACGCAGGGATGTCGAATTCGTTGTCCTCTTCCGTGATTTCATCAGATGTGGAGAGATCGACTGCTTCGGACTTTTCTTCTTCTTTTATCGCGCTCTCCTGCGCTGCTTTCGCAAATGAAGGTTCTTTGTCTTCCAACAATTCAGTGGATTTTTTGAAATTAAACAGTTTTAAACGATGTTCGTCAAACTTCGTGGCAACGAGCGCCACCTTAATTTGGTCGATCATTTGGTCATCGATGACTGCCCCGAATATGATATCGGCATCAGGATCCACGCTTTTGGTGATTATAGATGCGGCTTCGTCAATTTCGGCCATCGTTAAATCAGGTCCACCCATGACATTGAAGAGAACGCCACGCGCACCTTCAATCGAAGTATCCAAAAGAGGAGATGAAATTGCCATCTTTATTGCTGCAATTGCGCGCTTGTCTCCACTTCCCGTTCCCACTCCCATGAGAGCGGTTCCTGCGTTTGACATGATGGTCCGCACATCGGCAAAATCGACATTAATAAGCCCAGGAACCGTGATAAGCTCCGCAATACCCCTCACACCTTGATGAAGGACAGAGTCAATCTTTCGAAATGCCTCAAGAATAGGAGTTTTCCTATCAATTACTTGAAGAATCTTTTGATTGGGAACGACAATTAAAGTATCCACTTTCTCTTTAAGACGAAGAATGCCATCCTCCGCCGCAGTTCGTCTTCGGGAACCCTCAAAATCAAATGGTTTCGTTACAACGGCGATGGTGAGCGCTCCCGTTTCTTTTGCTATTTCCGCGACAATGGGTGCTGCTCCAGTGCCAGTACCCCCGCCTTCTCCACAGGTTATAAAAACCATGTCGCATCCGGCAATTTCTTCTTTGAGCCGCTCTCTTGATTCTTCCGCTGCATTTCTTCCCATTTCTGCGTCGCCCCCACTTCCCAATCCACGTGTAACATTTTCTCCTATTTGCACCTTAATAGCCGCCTTACTATGAAGAAGCGCCTGAGCATCTGTGTTTATCGCAACGAACTCAACGCCCGCTATTCCTCCCTCACTTATCATCGAGGAGAGAGCGTTTCCTCCCCCCCCACCGACACCGATAACTTTTATGCGAGCGGGTTGTCCTGCACTTGGTTTTATTAACATAGGGTTACGGTATAAACTGTTTAAAAAAATTCTTAAGCTTATCAACCGACATATGTACAGAAACTCCTTTAAACATTGATCCAAAATCTCCAAATGAACTCTCCTTGATTTTACCACTTTGTCTACTTCCATACAGAATGAGTCCTACTGTTGCTGCAAATTGGGGGTCTAGAATTTCATCTATGAGCCCTGTCACTCCTCCCGGAATACCGACTCGAACAGGAAGTCCAATTACTTTTTTTCCCATCTCAACAACCCCTATCGTGAGAGCTCCCCCTCCCGTAACAACAAGGCCTGAGGGTATTTGATCATAATACGTGCTTTTCATTATTTCGTCCCCCACCAATTTAAAGAGTTCTTCCAATCGTGGCCCAATGATACCATCCACAATCGTTTTTACAGAAACTGTATCAAGCGATTCCTGGATGTTGAGTTCATGAAGAGGAAGTTGTTCTGGGGTTTTTTTGTGTTTATCGGCAGATTTAAGATGCTTACTCAAGAACAACTTAATTTTTTCCGCTGAATCAAGCGATACGCGTGTACCCACCGCTATGTCATTGGTAATGTGCCGCGCTCCCACAGGAAGTGAGCTAGAGTACGACAAAGCCCCATCAACATACAGAGCAATATCCGTCTTTCCTCCCCCAATATCCACACAGGCGACACCCAGTTCTTTTTCCGTATCGGTAAGTACCGACTCGGCAGATGCAAGACCTGCATATAAAAATCCATCATTGTGTACTCCCAAATCTTCAATACATCGTTCAATGTTTTTTAAATTTATTTGTGAAGCGGTAATGATATGGGTGTCCACTTCAAGGCGAACACCGCTCATGCCAATGGGGTTTCGAATTCCTTCTTGCCCATCGACAATAAAGTCTCTCGGGGTAACTTCAATTATTTGTTTTGTGGAAGAAAGAGAAATTGCGCGAGCAGCCTCAACTACTCGATTAATGTCTTCGCGAGTTATTTCCCCTTGGGTGTTTGCCACCGCGACAACACCGCGAGAGTTAAGTGAGGCGATATGAGGACCTCCGACCGATACATAAGCGTGAGTTATTTTTTGGCCAGCCATGCGCTCTGCCCGTTCCAAACTTTCCTCAATTGCGCTCGTTACTTTATCTATATCGACGATAAGTCCCTTTTTGACACCCTTCGAAGGAGTGCTGTTAAACCCTACAATACGAAGTTCATCGCTTTCCTTCGCATCAAGTCCAACTATGGTAGCTATTTTTGAACTCCCGATGTCGATTGCAGTAATTGCTCGTTCATTCATGTCGTTATTTTGGCGGTAATTGTACAACCGGTTTATCAAATCGCAAATCTAGACGTTCAATTCGTAACGCACCCGCTTTTATTTGCCTTATTATTTGCCGTACTTCGTGCTGCTGCAATTCCACGGGTCGTGTCTGTGAAAATGCGACTTCAAACCCCTTTGTCTTACATGCTATCATATCAACGCTATCAATAGCAACAGTTTCCACTGTATAACCTTCCCCGCCTAAAAGGGTGATGAATCCAAGCGCTTTCATGATGGTAGAAAATCCTATTTTTTGGCCCATTTGATATTCGGATTGATGGGGAGTTTGGTAGAACGTGATAAAGGGAGCGGGTTTATCATCTAATCGTTCTTTTTTTAGAATTGTCCCTTTTTTTGAGAGAACAAAATAACCATGATCAGTCCGTAAAAAGGCAAGTGGTTTTTCTTTTATCACACTTAACACAATAGTTGAAGGGAGTTGTATATGAACTTCTTTTACCTCAATATACGGCAATCGTGTCATGACGATTTTTTTTATCTGGGGAAGTTGTGTCGTAAAAATCGATTTTTGCTTGAGTAGTTTAGTTATTATCGTTCTCTCCTCCTGGTTGACCCCAAATATCTCAACGTTCGTTATGCGAAATACCTGTGTCATAGACGTAAGAAGCAACACGCCTAAACAACCGCCAACAATAAATAAGAGGCTAGAAATGAAGTATTTTTTCAACAAGTGTTTGTGTTGCATCGCTCTTTAACTGAAGTGGTAATGATCGAAATGAATTCGTGTAACGTGTAACGTTTTCATGAAACCTTTTGATGGTGGCAAGGAGAATGCTCCTGTCATTTTTTTGATCAAATACTTCTCCGATATGATGTTCTTTAAAAAAATCCGCATGCGCTTTCTGTTCCCCATTTGCCGACCATGGGAGGGGGATGAATACCGCGGGTTTTTGCAGGGCTATTAACTCAAAGAAGGTATTTGCACCCGATCTTCCTACAACAAATTCCGCCCTGTGATATACTCCCCCAATATCATCTTCCGAAATATGCGCTAATGGTATATATCTATTTGGGTATTTTTTTTTGAACTCTCGCTTCAATTTTATGGACCGTTCAAAATCTCCATATTCCTTTACGTCCCCCGTTTGATGGACAACTGTGAATGAGGAAAGTAAGTCGGGAAGTAGTGCAAATACATGTTGATTGATGCTGTGAGATCCAAGCGATCCACCAGTGATATATATAATCGGGACAGAAGTATCCATCTCAAACGGAGGCGGGGTTTGCGTAAAAACAACCTCTCTTACCGGATTGCCAATCCACTGAGTTTTATGCGCAGGAAAATAGGACAGAACCGACTCAAAGGCGACAAATATCCGTTGAGAAAAAAAACCGATAAGTTTATTTGCCGATCCAGGCTTCATGGTCTGTTCATGCGTGAAGACAGGTTTTTGGAGAATCCATGACCAGAATGCTACAGGGAGGGCGATATACCCACCAAAAGAAATAACATGGCTCGGGTTCTCTTGAAGAAGAATGATAAGAGCCTGAAAAAAACCATAAGGAACACGGAGTATGTTGAGCGCGCTTGATTTAGTTATCAGCCGTGTCAATCTCCCTGCTTGGAGTTCCCGAAATGACACTTTCCGTTCAAGGCACCCCTTAAATTCATATGATAATGTACGCTCTGACTCGATCGCATATTTTCTGCCCACAAAAACAATATCTATTTCCGTGTGGTTTTTTCTTAATTCATCGACAACGGCGAGTGCAGGCGTTGGGTGACCGCCACAAATTAAAATCTTCATAATCATATTCTACTATGTGTCTCATGTAACATGTAGCATATAACATATAACATTTTGGCTTGAATGTTACATGTTGCGTGTTACATGTTATATAGATCAATTATCATTCTATTCTCGTCTGTCTTGCGATATTTAATATGATTCCCATTAACGCAAAACAAAGTAATAAATTAGAACCTCCATAGGATACAAATGGGAGAGGTACGCCTGTAAGAGGTATTACGTGCACCATACTTCCCAAATTAACCAACGTCTGTATTCCAAAAAAAGCGAAGATGCTTCCTGCCAATAAACGTCCATACCTATCGGGAGCTTTTTCCGCTATGCGGAATATATAGAGAATAAGCATGACGAATGCTCCGATGAATAAAACGCTTCCGATAAATCCAACTTCTTCCCCTACAATGGCAAATATTGAATCGGTGTGCGCCTCCGGAAGATAGAGGTGTTTTTGTTTTGATGCGCCAAACCCCCGCCCAAATATACCCCCGTTCGAGAGGGAGATGAGGATTTGATTAATGTGGTAAGTTATCCCTAGGGGGTCGACGGTTGGATCAAAGAACGCCGTGATTCTTTTTAGTCGATAAGGAGCGACTTGCGCCAATACGACAAACCCGAGGACTGAAGTAGGAATAAGAAATAGGAGATATTTTAACTCTACGCCAGCCAAAAAATAAACGGCAATGCTTATGCTAAAGATAATCGTTGCAGTACCCATATCCGGTTGGAGCATGATAAGAAACATCAAAAGACCCAGAAGGAGAATAAAGGAAAAAAACCGTTTTCTCTCTTTCGTGAGAAACCACGAAGACAGATAAATAATGGTTGATATTTTCGCTGCTTCTGACGGCTGAAAGCCGAATATCCACCTCCGCGCTCCGCCAACCTTCGTGCCAATGCCAGGGATAAGGACCAAAAAAAGTAAAGCGAGTGAGCTCAACATCGCATAAAAAGCGAGATAATACCATTTATGGTAGTCAAACAATGAGAGAAGAAACATAAGACATCCACCTAATATTATCCACATCGCTTGGACCTTTAAATAGTGGAAGCTATCGCCATAATCGGCAAAAGCGCGAACGTATGACGCCTCGAAAACAAAAAAAAGCCCACTAATGGCCAATATAAAAGGTACTGTTATAAGAGTGGTAAGAATTTTATTTCTTTTTGTCTGATGTGGTTCGTGGATAATTTGTTTTTTCATTATGTACCAAGAGTTCGGGCAAATTTCTGAAACAGGTCGCCTTTTTCCTCAAAATTTTTCCAAATGGAATAACTGGGAGATGCAGTTGATAACAAACAGATATGCCCACTCCCGGTATTCTCATAGGCAAATGTTATCGCTTCCTCCATATTGGAAGTAACTAATACATCAGGATTATAGTCATTCATTTTAAGCAATTCTTGCTTGATCCTGTATCCCGTTTCTGGAAATAATACGAGCGATTTTATTTGTTTTTCCTCCAATACTTCCATAAGATGCGAAAAATCATAGCCCCTATCCTGTCCGCCCAAAAACAAAGTATCAACATTTACAAGACTGTTCAACGCAGCAATTGTTGACTCTGGCGTTGTTGAAATTGCATCATCATAAAACGTAATCCCTTTAAAGGTTCCCACATTTTGAAGGCGATGAGGAAGGGGAACAAATGAATATACCGCCCTTTGGGCCGCCTCATCAGTGACATCAAATAACCGTGCTACGGTAAGTGCGCCTTGGATATTCTTTTTATTGTGATTCCCTATCAAAGGAACTTTCTCTGGCTCAAAAGGAAAATCGGCGGTATAGGGGAGCGGATTTGCCTTCGTTAATGGCACCCATCCCACAACTTCCTTTTCCTCCGAATCAAAAATAAAATAATCCTTATCTGTTTGGAAATAAATGCTGTTTTGTTTTGCTTTTTTGTATGCATCAAATGAACCGTGGAAATCACTGTGTTCAGGATACCAATTTACAACCAACGTAATGTGGGGGGAAAAATATAAGTCGGAAAGTTGATAACTTGAAAGCTCTATGACGGCCACTGTATTCTTTGTAGAGGTCGTCAACTCATCAAGCATAGGATTCCCGATATTGCCTACTAAACGAATATCTCCCCCTTTTGTCCGCAGCATTGCTGCAACCAAACTAGCGGTGGTACTTTTCCCTTTTGTTCCTGTTATGCCAATTGTCGTACCGAGAAAGCTACTAAAAAATATATTGGTTGCTGTCGTCCATTTTTTAAACACGAGTTCCACTTTCACTCCGGGAGAACGAATGACTAAATCTGCATCCTTCTGACGGAGCAGATAATCTTCCCCGTCATTTTTATCAGCAATCAAAATTTCGGATGTAGGAACATTCATTTTTAAATACCGCTCTACAGCCTTTCCCTCTTTCCCGTATCCTAGGATGAGTATTTTTTTGTATGTTTGCAGTTCTGATATTTTCATAAAATATTTTTATTTAATTTTCTCTGTTTTCTGTGTTATCCCAGCCTTCTTTATGTCATTCCTACATTCTTTGTGTCATCCCCGCGCAGGCGGGGATCCAGACTATAAATTTCAATTTAAAAATGGTAATTATCGACTAGATTCCCGCCTTCGCGGGAATGACAATACTTATATTTTAATTTCTTCAGGAATCTTAAACTCACCCTTTTTTATAATCATTTTCATCGCTTCTCTTGATTCCTCAAACGTCCCAACACATTCGAATGGTTTTAGCCCCCCCATCCCGATTAAGTCCTTAAAAGTATCTATTAATGTTGCATCATCAAACAAATTTTTTGCAAACATTTTTATTACTTCTTCTTTTGGAAGATGAGCTGCAAACAACAAGAACGCAAAGGCACATTTGGGACACTGACCACACCATCGTTTTCCCTGCAATGGATTTGTGACCGAAAAATTGCGATTACAACTTGATACGACTGGGATATATCGTGGATACGAAATAAACTCCTTGACTATCTCCAACTCCGTAAGTTGACGGAGGGGGGAATAATAGGTAAGGCTGGGAGAAACATATGTGTTGAGATAATAGGAAATGGCTACTTCAAACTCTTCACTCTTGCTCCATTGATGATTCACCTTCATTCCAAAATGTTCCGTATTTCCTTCATCAGCACTTTTTTCATTTGAAACGACAAATGAAGAGTAGTCATAGAGAACACAACTAAGTAAACCGATCCATGCATAGATCATAGATATGGGAACGTGCCCATTATAAAATGATGTGTTGTTTTTTAGTTCAATGAGTTTTTCATCCATTTCCCTGCGTATTCTGATGACGGGAATTGATCCGACTGCGAGCAATTCGTCTATCATAGAGTATTTTTTTTGCGTTTCAATGAGAAGTCCCATTGCGGGAATTGCATCCTTTTTCAATCGTTCCCATGTAACGACGGAATCCTTGCCTCCCCCGATTCCCACTAATTGCCTTTTTTTAAGCGTTATGTCCTTTGGTTGTGCGGAGGCATTCTCAGCAAAGGGGAATGAAACCAACGTCCTGAAATCAATGTTGTTCCGATAATAGAACTCCCCTAACCCTTTTGTATATACCAATTCCCAAAACAGTGACTGCTCCTTAGTAAGCTTCCTGCTTTTGATTTCTATTACAGGGGAGCAGTGCATCTTCCAGTAGGAAATACCCAACGCAAGGTGCAGATTGAAAAGAAGTTCTTTCAACACTTCTTTATCTACTGTTGATGAAATCGGTTTTGGAAGGTAAATCTTCTCCTCAAATCGTGCTGGGCCGACAAAATAGACAAAAGACAACACTGTCTTTGAGGCGTCAATATGGTATGAATCAAAGATGAACGATTCCATACCTCCTATTATACAGCTAATAGGGTTTGGCTGTGCTCACTATCGGAATAGGCGACACCTTATCATCATCTTTCAGCTCATAACCACATTTATAAGATGCTCCAGGCGTTGGTGTCGGACCAAAGTTATTTATTCTGCATTCAAACTCAGATTGCTCTCTGCTCCCTGTTCGTAGCGGGGTTCCAATAAATATGCCTTTATTGGGGTCAAATGTACTAATGACTCCGCATTTCTCTTCTTCATATTTGCTAATAGTACAAACATTTTTTGTTGTATTTTTTATATATTGTCCAATCCAATCAACATATGCAGAGACCCGAGTAAATATACTTGGCGAACGTGCTTCCCCACAATAATATCCCCATATTAAGCTTGATATACCAATTTGAACCCATTTCTTTCCATTCCATGTGATAAGTGGTCCTCCAGAATCCCCGTCACAACTCCCAACTCCCCCTAACGGATATCCCGATGTAATGTGTGTGCTGTTTAAAGTAAAATTGTCATATTCAGCCCTCCCAAGCCAATTAGTCTTATTTGTTCGAATATTTGAGAGTACGGGAGCAACTCCTTGATGTAATTTTTCGTTCCAGTCGTCAATTTCAGTATCTCCATAACCAAGTTGTACCCCATATCTATAATCTCCACCAAGTGTCATTTCTCGTTCTTCTAATAGATTGCTATTAATCGAAATTGTTCCTCTCGTATTTTCCAGGTTCCTCACTGACCTATCTAATTCATATAATGCTATGTCGTTATCGAGGTAATTTGGCTTATTAAATAAGGGGTGTCTATGTATTTCACCTTTTATTTTGTAAATATCGTTTATATCTGTTTCAGCAAGGGTTTTGGTTCCAATCACTACCATAATCTCGTCATTCAAATACACGTCGGTATCAGGTTTAATGGCACAATGACCTGCTGTCAATACCCAATTGGGGGCAATAAGCGTACCGCTACATAACGAATCAGTCAATTGAATTCCGCCTAAAGTGTATTTGTGATATAAATGTACCATAAACGGCCATTTCTTTGGATCTGTTATCACATCTCCTCCAACTATTTTTTTTGGTGTTTTTGGTGCAGTCGCTTTTGACTGGTAATTCATCTTAGATGAGGAGACTTTGTTTGTAACGAAGATTGAAAATACAACTAAAATAAAAACAAAGAAAATCAATAATGATAGTTTTTTATCAATGCAAACTCTATTGTGGAGCATATAAAAGTATACAAAAAAATCTACAACTCCATACTGATGATTAGTGTCTCTCCATCGTTCTCGCGCCGTGACAGTCCGTAGCCTTGTGCGAAGGATAGAAGGCGGGAATCCAGGCGATAATTCAAATTTCATTTTCTAATGCTATATAATAATCGGATATGATAGGTTTTTCAGAAACACCAGTGCACCCAGCAAGGGAGATTAAAAAACTTTCCCCTATATTGCTATCATCCTCAGAAGTTTTACGAAAGGCAAAAATCGACTTTATCAACCAGCCCCAACTCGAAAGCCCAAAGCTTGAGGCATTTGTAAATGATCATGTTAGGATAGTACGTATGGGAAATACGGATATAACCATCATTGACCAAGAACATGATGAGCATAAAGGAGAGTTGAATCCACTATTGACTGCTTACCTCACTCATCAGCGAACTAAAACAGCAGTGGTGGAATATTTCATGCCTGAGCTTCAAAGAAATGCATCAAAGACACCTGAGTTTGTCAAAAAAAACATTATAAGTGTTGATGGAATAATAGATGAAGGGAGAGGGTCGATGTTCATGGATATCGCAGAAATTATGAAAATAAATGGGAAATCTGTCTCATGTGTGGATATAGCTAATAAACTCAGCTATGAATCTTATTATGCATTAATGAAAGGTAAGGCATTACCCGCTTTTGCAGCTCTCATCCCTCAAATACCTCTCTCGCCCATAGATAGACTCTTGTTGTCTACTATTATGCCTCTCGTGTCTTGGAGTGGTGATAGTGTTTTAGAAATGCTAGGAAAAGGTATATATGATAAACAAAAAATTTCACTTCTAGAAAATCTTGCATTGAGCATGGAAGATGGAAGAAGGGTGTATGCGGCTGCAGGTCTGAAGGTGCTTGCTCAAGATTATAACAAGGAATACCCAACTCAAAATATGAATCAACAAGACAACAATAATCATCCACAAATTATCGTCGTATACCCAAGAGCTCATGCAACAAGAATAGCTAATTATATGACAAGCGAATCAACATTTACAAAGGCAGCAAAATCAGCTAAACAATTTCTTTATTACTTACCTGGTCTAGACTATTCCTACCGAACTTATGGATGGAAAGATATATTAGCGAAAGCTACAGATAAACCTGAATTGGCATCATGGCAATTGACAACTTCACGTAAAATTGGCCCATTTAATTGATCTATAGTATCAGATTACTTCCTTTTCGGGATAAGGACTTTTTTGCAAGCGGCAACTTTATCTCGAATCTGAACATACGTGCGATTAGTGTTATCTTTTTCGAAAATCATGGATAAGGTATGAGAAAACCCTTCAAGTAGTGCAGTAATAAATTGTTTATTTTCAGATGGAGTGGCGAATCGAGATGTTATTTCTGCTGCACTGAAATAATTTCCCTCATCTTCCCGTACCAGCGCCCGCATGAGTGACCCTGCAAGAAATGATTTTTGTCCCTGCTCTGAGTTTAATATCTTATCTTCTTCATCTTGAATTAATAAGAGCGGTCTATCTGCCCCTTCTGTCCGATTATTAAAGATATCCTCAAAGGGAAGAGTTGCTATTTCGCCTCTTTTCCTATTGAGAAGATCATGGCGAAGCCCACTCGTAAATCCCCTCTCTACACATCCTAAATTTCTTGTATTCTCTCTAATTTCCTGAGGTGTTGATGGTTCCGGATGATCATTGGGTAATATATTTGCATCGGTAAGAGCGGCAATACCCGACTGTACCAGAACATTTCGATCGATTGGGTCTAATTTAGGAAGAGCTGTTTTCATCGGGAAGTCGCTTCCTTGCTCAATCATAAATCGTGTGGAACTCTCATGCAAATGCTGCCATGCTCCCGGCATCAAGATTCCATGGAGTGCAACATTTCTTTCAATTGATGGAGATGATTTTTGACGAATAAGGGGTCCACTCTCAAGAATAACCATTTCGTCCCGCAATGCAGTAAGTGCGGGGATGACAAGTGGATCGTTGTCGATTATTGCATCGGTAAGAAAATTTTCCAGTGCGTTTCCCGTTGAACCAAGCATTCTTTGTGCGGCCAAACCTACTATGAACGGACATCTCTGTTCACTTTTTAATCCATTTTCTTTGGTAATTCTTTTGATTTCTGTATCAATATTCTCTTTGCTCCAACTCCCACTGTACTTTGCTCCCTCATTCATACCCGAAATCCACTTTTCAAATTGATTTGGGTCCTTTTCACTTGTTTCAAAATATGCATTTGCGACATGCGTATATATATTCCCTCCTGCCTTCTGTAATTGTTCCTCCGTCGTTTGTGTCGTTGAGGTTCTGTTCTTGAGTAAGCTATATCTGAAAAGATTACTGTTCCTTTCCAACTCTGCCCTTATATTACGGGGAACCGCCTCATTAAATGGGACAGGTTGTGCTGATTCAGTAGGAAGCGGAGTTGCCATACATATATGTTAACTTATAAAAAGGATTAATGCAAATTTTCACATTTTTTTCACTAGAGCTCCATACTGATGATATGCGGGAGGAATTTAAGAAGAAGGGATGAATATTTTTTGTTAGGAGTAATTACTTTAAGTAGTTTATTTTTTTTGAGGAGATATTCAATGAGCGGATAAAAATCTCCGTCTCCCGACACAATGATTGCTTTATCGTAGTTGGGATACTCAATCATGGTATGGAGTACTAAATCTGCATCAATATTCCCCTTGGTAGCGATATCTTTATCCTTATACTCAATCACTTTTTTGAATACGCAAATATATCCAGAATGTTTCAAGTAATCGTACAATGGTTTATTTTCTTCGACATATCCGATAAAAACAAATGCTTTTGACACACCGTGTTTCTCTTTAAGGTACTGGCGAAATTTCCTGAAATCAAGTTTTCCTCCCTGACTCAACACCCCCTGATTGAGGTTTTGGCTATCGATAAAAGCATATATATTTTGTTGGCGAGTTGGAGACTTTCGAAGTACATGATGGATTATTCGCCTTTGATACGGATACGCTGGCCGAGGGCGCGACCTTAAAGGTCGCGGGATTTCTGGCCCTTTGGCAACCGCTTCGGTTGCCAACTTGGTGGCAACAGGCACGGATTTTTTAAATAATTTTTTCAACGGATTAAACA
>Ga0210027_1002107_pt1 | contig 17698 bp, 9 predicted proteins | sample CryGeymeta201510_FD_183978 | JGI IMG/M metagenome (GOLD analysis project Ga0210027, IMG submission 183978) | Groundwater microbial communities from Crystal Geyser aquifers in Utah, USA - Crystal Geyser metaG 2015-10 (SPAdes) (version 2) | ecosystem: Environmental > Aquatic > Deep subsurface >...
TAAGGCGCGGCGGCGGATCTCCGAACTCGATTACGACACCGCCGCTCAGATTGCCCAAGAGCACAAGATCGGCGTCGACGAGGTTTTGACCTTCGACGGCCGGGTTCACGGGGGCGATTACAGCCTTGATGCCCCGCTGACCCAAGATGGATCAGCGAGCTGGCTCGATACGGTTGAGGATGAAGGTCCAGGCCCCGAAGTCCAGGTCATGGCGACCCTCGACGGTGCCCGTTTTCGCCAGTGGGGCGCGCAGGCTCTGACCGTTCTGCCCGAGCGTGAGCGGTTGGTGATTGAGGCAAGGGTGCTCAGCGACGATCCGCGCAGTTTGGCCGATTTGGCCGAGGAACTCGGGGTTTCGCGCGAGCGAGTGCGGCAGATCGAGGTCCAGGGGCTCAAGCGTATGCGGCGCTATTTAGAGGCGGAGGTACCAGCGGCGGTCGAGGTTTTGGGCTGAGTCGAACCATTTTACAGACACAAAAAAGACACAAAAAAGGCTGGGGATTCCCGGCCTTTTTTGTGTTCTTTGCCATCGTGGTTTAGAAGCCGAGTAGAACCTTTGCCGCCACCGCCATGTTGTACATCAGGGTCGACCAAGGTAGGGCCTGGGAAACAAAGGATTCTTCCTGGAGGAGTTGAGGAACGAGAACAGTATCGCCCGGCGCCAAGGAATAACCCTCGATGCCGAAAAAGCGACTATGAGCCGAAATCACCGAGCCGTTGGCCTTAATCACATAAATACCATCGGTATTGGCCTGTTCGGTGTTGCCGCCGGCCAGTGCAAGATAATCGCCGACATCGAGGTCTTCGTCCCACATAAAGGCGGTGGGGTTGTAGACCTCGCCGAGCACGGCAACCTGAGCCGGTTTACTTGGGACAAACAGGGTATCGCCATCCTCCATGGGCAAATCCCGAACACTTCCCTCCACGGTGCCGTCCTGGTGCAACTGCAGAACAATCCGTCCCAGCATGGGGGTCGATTTGAGTCGTTCGATCAGCATCTTGGCGGTGGCCATCCTGCTGTCGAGCACACTGGCGTCATTTCCTGCAACGCTGCTGGCCTGGGTTTGCTGCAGATCGGCGGCAATTATCGATTCCTGTAGCCGAATCAGTTCCTGTTTGCGCGATTCTTCGCTGGCTTTGACCGCTTGGCGGCTGAAGATGGCGCCCGGCAGGTAAGCGGCGTCGGTAAACCCACCTGCACGTTCAACAAGGTGGGCGAGGGTTTCGTTGTCATCCAGTCGGTAGGTTCCAGGGAAGACAATCTCGCCACGCAGAGTGACCGTCCGATCCTCCTTCCAGTCGGGGATGGGACGGACGACAACATAATCGCGGGCCTGAAGCAGGGGGTTGGCACTTTCGTCCCCCTTGATGACCAATTCAAGATCGATATTACGGCGTTCGTGTTTCATTTCGGTGCCATCGAACCAAGTACGTCCCAGTTCCACCGATTTGAGGTAGGAGGATCGTTTGAGGCCCGCAGCATAGACAAGATCGAGCAACCGCATCCCTTTCATAAGGGTGAAGTTGCCGGGGTTGAGTACCTCGCCCTGAATACCGACCGAAGCTTCGGGCTCGAAATGGGCACGGTTGTAGATTTTCACGTCGTCTTGAGGTTGGAGGGGGGGATTCGGCCCTTTTCCCGCCAATAGATCAGCCAAACGTGGAATGCTCAAAAGACTACGTGCTTCGAGACTGCCTGGGGGGTTCAAACGGCTGATTTCCAACCGTCCCATGTACGTGTCATTGGTGGGGCCGCCGGCAAATTGGACCAAATCGAAAAGGGTCATCCCCTCTTTAAAGTTAACCTCCCCGGGATTACGAACCTCTCCCGAAATTCGGACAACTTGGGCAGGCCGGAAATGATTCACATTGAATAATGTGACGATGTCTTGAGGTTCTAAGGGCGGGGAGGGGCGCGTTCCCTCCAAGATGGGTTGGATGTCGGAAAGGACAATCAGGCGGCGAGTGTTTTCACTTCCTTTGGGATTGAGTCGGCTGATTTCCAACCGTCCCATGTACGTGTCGTTGGTCGGTCCCCCGGCGTGTTGGATTAAATCGAAAAGGGTCAGCCCCTCTTTAAAGTCAACCTCTCCGGGATTACGAACCTCTCCTACAATGCTAGCAATCTGATCAGGACGGAAGCGTTTTACACTGAACACGGTGACGATGTCCTGGGGCTCCAAGCGCGGGGAGGGGCGCGTTCCCTCCAAGATGGGTTGGATGTCGGAAAGGACAATCAGGCGGCGAGTATTTTCACTTCCTTTGGGATTGAGTCGGCTGATTTCCAACCGTCCCATGTACGTGTCGTTGGTCGGCCCCCCGGCATGTTGGATCAAATCGAAAAGGGTCATGCCCTCTTTGAATGCAACCTCGCTGGGGTTGCGGATTTCTCCTGAAATGACAACCACCTGAGGGGGACGGAAGCGATCAACGTTGAATATGGTAACGACGTCTTGGGCCTCAAGAAGCGGAGCGTTCTGGTTGCCATCGATAATGGCCTGCAGATTGTTCAGAACGATGAGCCGTCGTTGGTGCACACTTCCTACAGGGTTTAATCGACTGATTTCCACCCGGTCCATGTAGGTGTTGGGAAGTAGATCGCCAGCGCGGTGGATCAGATCAAGCAAAGTAATTCCGTCGTGAAAATGGAATGAACCTTGATGGCGCACCGCGCCCTTGATTTCAAGGGTTTGCCCAGTTTGATAAAACGAGGCGGGATAAACCCGGATGGTGTCCATTGGGTGCAGAGGGATAACGGTTCTTCCCTCCAGAACATCCCCAAGGTTGAACGTCAGTAATCTGGTTTCGTAGAGGGGGGGGGCGATGCGGAGGATTTCTCCGTAACCTAGGTAGGGTTCGGCAAGCAGATCGTCGTAATGATTTGGGAATAGGTCGGCGAGGGTCATGCCCTTCTGGAAGGAGATGGTCCCTGAATGGGCGACATGACCGATCAGTCGAACCACTTGGGTATCGTTAGGCAGAATGGGGTAAATCGAGACCTGATCGCGATCCTTGAGTTTGAATTTTCGGGCTTGGCCCTGTTTTTCATGGGTCAAATCAAGATCAAGAACAGTGTGCCATTCGTTTTCTTCGATACGCCGAACCTGAACCTTGTTGAGCCACGCGGTCGGCTCAAGGCCGCCAGCCATATCAATCAATTGCCCCAAATTTGGAGATTCAGAAAATTCATAGGTGGCTGGGCGTCGGATGGGACCAGAAATACCGGCACGAATCCCCACCAGAGGAACAAAAATCGTGTCGCCGTTTTGGAGGGCTTGATCTTGGGAACGATCACCTTTGAGAAGGAAGTTGTATAGATCGGAGGTGACCGGGGTTTGTCCAGGCCGTCTAAGCTGAATTTGACGCAAACTGCCGCGATGTGTAGGTCCCCCCGCGACAAAAAGCGCCTGATAAAGCGAGGTCAGAGAGGAGACCTCGTAACTTCCCGGTTTATCGACCTCGCCGATGACATAAATACGAATTGTGCGCAGCTGCCCCATGGTAACGTGTAGGGTGAAATCGGTTAACACACGACCAATTTGCTGGGTGAGGTATTCGTCGAGGGCTCCAAAGGTCAAACCAGATACATCAATGGTGCCGACTTGGGGGATGACGACGCTACCCTCGCGACCAACCTGAAGCGGATAGTCACCGTTGACCCGTCCCCAAATGTGGACCACAAACTGGTCACCAGGGCCAACCATATAATCGGGACCGACCGCTGCATTATTGGTTGGGGCAAACGTCGAGGTGGCTTGGCGAAAAATGTCGTACCCGAAATTCTCTGGAGCACTGGATCGACCCAGTTGTTGAGGCGCCAGGGCGAACATGGCTTCAACATCGATGGGCCCCTCGTTGTTAGAGCTCTGTGAGGAGGAGGTGTCGTCGATTGAAGAGGTCGTATCGGTGTTTGGCTGGTCGTTGCCGCTATCGGACACGGTGTTTTGATCGACCTTGAGTTCCCCCTGAACCGTTGCGTCCAAGGTGGTCGTCGCATTCCCGTCGGGTGCAACAGTCGTTTGGGGCTGTCCCTCGGCACTGGTGTTTGAGGGAACGCCCGTCTGTGGTGTGGCGATGGGGGCCGAGGGTGTCATTCCGGTGGGAACGCCCCCCTCTGGCGCCGTGTTGACACCCACGGGCGGAGCAACTGGGGCGGTCGTTCCTATGGGGGCCGCGACGGCGGGCGCTGCGACGACGGGCGCTACAACGGCGGCTGGCATGACCGTTTCGGCTTGGGCCGTATAGCCCCATCCCCACATCAATAGGAGCGTTGAAACCACGAGTCGAATGGAGCGGGGGTGAACACGAGGGTTGCAATCTGCGAAAGACATCATCCTGAACCGACCTAGAAGTTGGAGTGCGCCAAGGCGCGGAGTGATCGAGAACATGTGCTAAGCGCCATTAAATCAGCGCTTCCCCAAAGAGTTTACGGCGCAACGGACGTTAGCCAATGGCGATATCGAGGATCGCGCCCGTGCACTGCATCGAAGTAAATCGTCTGAATTTTCTCGGTGATTGGCCCCCGTCGCCCCTCGCCAATGGTGCGGTGGTCGAGCTCACGGATGGGGGTGACTTCGGCGGCGGTTCCGGTGAAAAAGGCTTCGTCGGCCACATAGACGGTATCGCGGGTGATGGGGGCCTCGCGCACCTCATGCCCAAGATCGTGGGCAATGGTCATGACGGTGTGACGGGTGATGCCGTTGAGCGACGAGGTTAGCTGCGGGGTGTAGATGACCCCGTCCCGAATCACGAAAATGTTTTCCCCCGACCCTTCGGCAACAAAGCCGGTATCGTCGAGCAGAAGCGCCTCGTCGTACCCCCCATCCACCGCCTCGCGCTTGGCCAGCACCGAGTTGATGTAGTGGCCGCTGGCCTTGGCCCGGCACATGGCGATGTTGACGTGGTGGCGGGTGTAGGAGGAGGTCTTGACCCGGATCCCCCGTTCCAGCCCCTCTTCCCCCAGATAGGCCCCCCAAGGCCAGGCGGCAATAATGACGTGGGTTTTGAGCCCCTGGGCCAGCAGCCCCATCCCTTCGGGCCCCAGAAAGGCCAGGGGGCGGATGTAGCCGCTCTTGAGTTTGTTGGCCCGCAATACCTCAAGGGTGGCCTGCTTGATCTGCTCTTCGGTGAACGGCATGCCCATTTGCAGGATCTTGGCCGACTCGAACAGTCGCCGGGTGTGCTCGGCAAGCCGGAAGACGGCGGTCCCCTCGTCGGTCTCGTAGCAGCGGATCCCCTCAAACACCGCCAAGCCATAGTGGAGCGAATGGGTCAGGACGTGGGTGGTCGCCTCGCGCCACGGCACCAAGGCGCCATCCTGCCAAATGAATCCGTCACGATCAGCCATGCTCATGTGCTTTGCCCGCTATTCGACTGCGATTCAAGGGAAAAGGGGTCTGAATGGGGCGCAATACTACTCACCACGCCGCGATCCGACACCCCTTCGCGCACACCATCGTTCACGAAGTGAAGGTAGCCTGGCCCAAGGGCGACGTTCTCTGGCGGGGGGGGAAACAGTCGGATCCACTCTTGATGTTGGCGGCGGCGGTAGTCCTCCCAAGTCGACAGCAGTTCCTCTGGGGTGGTCGCCATGACCTGGGACAGTGCCTGGAGCTGCGGGCCGCTGGTGGGGATACGGTGTTTGCTCTCTGGGTCGAGCAGCGCCAGTTTTTGGTCCAGTCGGTGCATCCAGTGCCACCCCTGTACCAACTGGGTAGCCTCGTTCGGGGTGAGCAGACCGGTTGCTGGGGCGGCCAACAAGGTGGCAGCGGTACCCCGTTTCAGCAGACGGGGTTGATCGGCGCCCCAGCCCAGCACCAGGTATTGCGCCAGGAATTCCAAATCGACCAGTCCCCCCGGTGCCAGCTTGATGTCCCATCGATCAGCCCCCTTTTCGGCGGCGATTTTGGCCCGCATGGCGGCAATTTCAGCCGCCAGGGTTTCGCGGCTGCGAGGGTGGGTCAGGATGTCGTCGGCCAAAAGCCTAAAGGCCACCCCCAGGTTGGGATCGCCCGCCACCATTCGGGCGCGGCACAGAGCCTGATGTTCCCAGGTCCAGGCCTCCTTGAATTCGTAGTGTCGCAGGGTCGAAAGCTTGGTCGACAGAGGTCCCGAATCGCCACCGGGGCGCAATCGGGCATCGACCTCGAAGAGCGGCCCCAGCGGGGTCATCCCCCCCAAAATCCCCATGACCTCCTTGGCCCAGCGAATGGTCCAGGTGGCCGGATCCAGGGGGCGAACACCCTCCGATCCCCAACAATCTTCTGGGACGTCGTAGAGAAACATGAGGTCGAGGTCCGATCCGTAGCCCAGCTCCCGGCTGCCGAGTTTGCCCAGGGCGATCACCGCAAAGGTGGCACCCGCAAGATTGCCGTGACGGGTCTCCATGTGGATCAAGCTCCAGCGATGCACCGCTTGAATCGCCGCTGCCGCTAGGGCCGACAGGGCACCGGAGACTTCGTCGGCATCGCTTAATCCGATCAAATCGCGCACTGCGATACGTAGCGTCATTTCGCCCCGAAAGCGGGCTAGGGTTCGGGAGACCTCTTCTGGGGTTTCGAGAGGGCGCAAGAGATTGTCGAGCTCATCCTTGAGTTCGCGGGTTTCGGGGAAGCGGGCCAGGGTGGTCGAGTCGTAGACCGCTTCGAGCAGGGGAGGGTGTCCGACCACGGTGCGAGCGATGGCCGAGGCCTCGGTCATCAGCCGCCCCAAACGGCGGATCAATTCGGGGTGGTGGTCGAGCAGCGCGATGACCGCGCCAAAGGGGGCGAGCGACTCGGTCAGGCGATGCAGGAGCGACAGGCCAACATCGCGCATCGGACTTGCGACCACCGTTTGCGCCACCGCAGCCACCACCCGCCGGGCCCGTTGCCGTTCTCCCTCCGACCAGGGTAGGTGGTCGAGCAGATCGTGCACCGCTTCGTACAGCCGTTTGGTGTCGTCGGGGTGGGCCCATTGGAGGTCGGCGATCATACTCCAGGGAGGGAGTGTTTCCCCGGGTTCGCTGGATTGGGCCGAGGTGGAACCCAGCATCCCCTCGAATGCCTCCCCCACCACCTGGCGCACCTCGTCAAGGCGACCGTGGAACAGTTCCAGCAATTCGGCGTCGCCCAACAGATGACGGTTTTGGGGTGGCAGAAGCATCCGGGCAATGCGCAGTTGGACCGTAGGGTCGTCGGGCAAACGGTGGGTTTGTTCCTCTTCCCAGGCTTGCAGGCGGTGTTCAACCCGGCGTAGAAAACGGTAGGCGTCGATCAGTCGGTTTTTCTCCTCGATCGACAAAATCCCCCGCCGACTCAAGTGGTAGAGCACCCGCTCGGTGGGGCGAATGCGCAGGCGACGATCCTTGCCGCCGAGGAGCAACTGATGGGCCTGGGCGAAAAACTCGATTTCCCGGATGCCGCCCCGACCCAACTTGACGTTAAAGCCCTCCTCGTGTTCGCGGTATTGGTTGATTTTTTCCTTCATCGCCGCGATCCCCTCGACCAAGGTGAAGTCGATGGAGCGGGGGAAGCGAAAGGTCGATAGCTGCCGCAACAGATCGCAGGCCATTGGCCGATTACCGGCGATGGGGCGGGCTTTAATCATCGCCGCTCGCTCCCAGGTGTCGGCGTACGAGAAGTAATGGTTGAGGAACATCTCGGCGTCGGGGATCAGGGGCGCGGTCTCCCCGCCGGGGCGCAGTCGCATGTCGACCCGGAAGATGAAACCGTCGGCGGTGGTTTGTCCGATCGCCTCGATCAGTTGCCGAGCCAGCCGTTGCAGGTAGGGTTGGGCATCAAGGTTTCGGCTTCCACCGCCAGTGGTGGCGTAAGGATCTGCGGCGACAAAGATCAGATCGACATCGGAGCTGAAGTTGAGCTCCCTAGATCCGAGCTTGCCCATCCCCAGGATCGCCATATCTTCATCCAGGCGCCCCAAGCCGGGGGTGTGGTGGGCGACCAACCAACGCCAGGCGTGGTCGATGGCCCATCCGGCCCAAAGGCTGAGCGCGCCGGTGACATCAGCCACCGGCGCACCCCCTTCGAGATCGGCCTGAACGATGGCCAAAATGACCCGGCGTTTGGTTTGGCGCAGATGGCGCAGTAGGTCGCCCGGGGTCGCAAGGGGGGCGAATTTCGGCTCGGCTTGATGGAGGATGTGCCAAAGCCGCTGGCGTAGCGGTTGGTCGAAACGTTGCCCCAGCCAAGCCTCGGGGTGGCGGGCGATCAGATCGGCGGCCAAGTGGCTGCCTTGGCTCAGGCTTTCGGCGACGGCGACAAACGGATCGGTGACGGGCAGATTGAGCAGGGGGTGACCGAGGGGGAGTCGGTCGCGAAGCGGTGTCGGCATGCAGGGAACCTTTCATGGGTAGGGGAGTTGATAGCTCCTCCAATTCCCGAGAGGGCGTGGTTTGGTCTATATTGTGCGCCTTTTAGCCCGAACGCAGGTTGTTGGGGCAGCGCGAAACGATTCCCGGGGTCCATTACGGACCCGCCAAGAAGTCGGAGCAACCTCTTGAACAACTTCTACAAAAACCTCTCCCTGTGGCTGGTGATCGGCCTGGTCATGATCATGCTGTTCAATTTGTTCAGCAAACCGGTCCCCGGCAACAAGATGATCTATTCGGCCTTCCTCAGCGAGGTCGAAAAGGGCAACGTGGTCGAGGTGACCATTGACGGCACCAAGATCACTGGATCCCTGGTCGACGGTCGCCCCTTCACCACCTATGCGGTGGAGGATCCCGATCTGGTTAAGGATCTGCGCGACCGCCACGTTTCGATCGCCTCCACCCCCAAAGAAGAACCCAACCTGCTGGTTTCGGTGTTGGTCTCTTGGTTTCCGATGATTTTGCTCATCGGCATCTGGATTTTCTTCATGCGCCAAGTGCAGGGGGGCGGGACCAAAGGGGCGATGTCATTCGGTAAGTCGCGGGCCAAGCTGCTCAACGAAAACTCACAGAAGGTCACCTTTGCCGATGTAGCTGGCGTCGACGAGGGCAAGGGGGAGCTGACCGAGGTGGTCGACTTCCTCAAAGACCCCCAAAAATTCACCAAACTCGGCGCCAAGATTCCCAAGGGGGTGCTGCTGATTGGTCCCCCCGGTACCGGTAAAACCCTGCTGGCTCGCGCCGTAGCGGGGGAGGCGGGGGTCCCCTTTTTCTCGATCTCCGGCTCTGACTTCGTCGAAATGTTCGTCGGCGTCGGTGCCAGCCGGGTACGCGATCTGTTCGAGCAGGCCAAAAAACAGGCCCCCTGCCTGGTTTTCATCGACGAGATCGATGCGGTGGGACGGCGTCGTGGTGCCGGTCTGGGTGGCGGTCACGACGAACGGGAGCAGACCCTCAACCAACTGCTGGTCGAGATGGATGGTTTCGAATCCAACGAAGGGGTCATTCTGATCGCCGCCACCAACCGACCCGACGTGCTCGATCCGGCCCTGCTGCGTCCGGGCCGCTTTGATCGCCAGGTGACCGTCCCCTCGCCAGATGTGCGCGGACGTGAGCAGATCCTCAAGGTGCACATGGGCAAGGTGCCGATCGACGACAGCGTCGTGCCCTCGGTGATTGCCCGCGGCACCCCCGGTTTTTCAGGGGCCGATCTGGCCAATTTGGTCAATGAGGCGGCGCTGCTGGCGGCTCGGCAAAACAAGGAGCGGGTGACCATGGCCGACTTCGAGGCGGCCAAGGACAAGGTGCTCATGGGGGTCGAACGTAAGAGTCAAGTCATCAGCGAGCGAGAGCGGGCCACCACCGCCTACCACGAGGCGGGCCACGCCCTGGTGGCGATCAAACTGCCCGGCACCGATCCGATTCATAAGGTTTCGATCATTCCCCGTGGACGCGCTCTGGGGGTGACGATGCAGCTGCCTTCCGAAGATCGCTACACCGCCGACATCGAAAAGCTCGAAAACGACATTGCCATCATGATGGGTGGGCGGTTGGCCGAGGAGTTGGTACTCAATCAGAAGACCACCGGTGCCTCCAATGACATCATGCGGGCAACCCAGTTGGCTCGGCGCATGGTCACCGAATGGGGGATGAGCGAAGCGCTCGGCCCGCTGACCTATGGTGAGAAAGAGGAGGAGATCTTCCTGGGTCGAGAAGTCACCAAACACAGCAATCTTTCTGAGCGCACCATGCAACAGATCGACGGTGAAATCCGCACCGTCATTGATCGCAACTACAACCGGGCGCGCGAGATTCTTAAGAACGACCTCGACGAGCTGCATACGTTGGGTCGTGCCCTGCTGCGTTACGAGACCATCGATGCCAAGGAGATCGCCGCCATCCTCAAGGGGGTGGGGATCCGGGGCGAGAGTTACATCGGCGACATGGATCCCGATGCCTTCGAACGCACCGTTCCCCCTTCCGAGGAGGAGGCGGCCGAGGGTGGGCGCCCCGACTGATCCCGAACATCTGCGCTGGCAGGGGGAGCCCCTCCCCTTAAGGCCGGAACAAGTCGATCGCATCATCGACGGGGAGGGGCGCCATGTGCCCCTCCCCGCTCCGTTTGCAGGCTCCTGGTGGCGACCACTTGGATTGACGGGGGGCGAAGACCGGCAGCGTCCCGCCATCATGGCGATCCTCAACGCAACCCCCGATTCCTTCTCCGATGGTGGTTCGATAGATCCCTCAACCTCCAGGGGATTGGCTGCCGCTCTACGACGCGCCGAAAGCGCATTGGCCGAGGGGGCCGAGATTCTCGACGTCGGGGGGGAGTCGACCCGTCCGGGGGCGGCGGTGGTCGATGAAGCAGAGGAGCGGCGCCGGGTGGTGTCGCTGATCGAAGGGTTGAGCCGCCGTGGCTTGGGGCCGGTCAGCATCGATACTCGCAAGGCAGCGGTCGCCCGGGCGGCCTTGGAGGCAGGGGCCGCGATGGTCAACGACGTCTCGGCGGGGGGCGATCCGGCGATGTTCCCCCTGGTGGCCGAGGCCGGTTGCCCCATCGTCTTGATGCACATGCGTGGCGAACCGGGGACGATGCAGCGTCACCCTGAATATGACGATGTGGTCATGCAGGTGGGGGAATATCTGAGCCAGCGCCGTGCGCTCGCGCTGGCGGCAGGGATTACTTCGGACCGCATTCTGGTCGACCCTGGGATCGGTTTTGGCAAGCGGTTGGAGCACAACCTGGCGCTGCTGCGTCAGGTGCACCTGCTGCGTCAGCTGGGGCCGGTGCTTCTGGGGGTCTCACGCAAGCGTATGTTGGGCGAGCTACTCGGGATCGACGAGCCACTCCGGCGTGATCTGGCGACCGCAGTGGTCTCGACCCACGCCATGCGGGTTGGCGTTGCGGTAGTTCGGGTCCACGACGTGCGGGGATCACAGCAGGCTCTAGCCTTGATTGAAGCCATGGAGTCGATGGGGTATCTTTAAGGATGGCTTTAGGATGTAAGCACAAGTACTTGAATTTATTTTTAAACATACCCAAGAAACCCCTCTTTTCATGGCAGATCTTTCCACCCAAATAACCGCCTTTGTCGGCGAGTTGAGCTTCCGTGATGTCATCGACATAGCGGTGGTGTCGGCATTGATTTACGGCTTGCTGCTGTTCTTCAAAGGCACCCGCGCCATGCAGATGCTGGGTGGACTGGCGATGTTGCTCGGTCTGTACCTCGTGGCCGAGTGGGCTGGACTGGTGACCACGCAGTGGTTGTTCTCCAACTTCATCTCCTCCCTGATCGTCATCCTGGTGGTGTTGTTTCAGCACGAAATCCGCCCCTTGCTCATTCGCATGGGTAAGGCATCGCTCTGGCACCCGGTCGCTTTCACCGAAAAGGAGGCGATCGAAGAGGTGACCCGCGCGGTTCGAGCGCTAGCTCAAGACCGCATCGGGGCCTTGATCGTGTTCCAGCGCGAAACAGGGCTGAACAACTTCCTCGACACCGGCACGGTAATCGATGCCCGGGTACGGCGGGAGCTCATTGTTTCCCTCTTCCATCCCTCCTCTCCAATCCATGACGGCGCGGTTATCATCGTGGAGGGGCGGGTGATTGCCGCCGGCTGTTTCCTTCCCCTGTCACAATCCTCCGAACTGTCCAAACGCTTGGGGACCCGTCATCGGGCGGCACTAGGTTTGGCCGAGGAGACCGATGCGGTGGTTGTGGTGGTGAGTGAGGAGACCGGTCGGATCTCGGTGGCAGTTGATTCAACCCTTGAAAGTGGACTTGAGATCGAACAGTTGCGCGACCGCTTGAACGAACTCTTGCGGGTGCGGCAGGTGGCGGTGACGGGGGCTGCATGAGCGACATTAAAGCCCCTAAGGGACGAGCCGCCCTCGATATGACCGGGACTTTCGTACGCACTCCCACCACGAGAGCCAAAAGGTCGGTTCTGGGCCGGATTTTGATTGAAAATACCGGGCTCAAATTGTTGTCCCTCTTTTTTGCCCTAGTGCTGTGGTTTTTCGTCAACGCCGAGGACAGGGTAGAGCTATCATTTGAGGCGCCGGTCCGGACGATCGGGCTGGACGAGGGGTTGGTCCTGATCAGTACCATCCCCCCGGGAATCACCGTGCAATTGGAAGGCCCACGCAGTCGCTTGGGGCGCTTAAATCCCTCCGATTTAGTGGTGAATCTCGATTTGTCGGCATTTACGGGACCTGGCGTGGCCAACCTGCCGATTCTACCGCGTAACGTCGAACGACCGCAGGCGCTTGAGGTGGTCCGAGTTTCCCCGAGCGAATTGCCGATCAAGGTCGACCGCAAGGTGGAACGCTCGGTCATCGTAACGCCGCGTTTTGTGGGAACCCCTCCGATTCAGGTGGAAGTTGCCTCAGTAGAGGTCACCCCCTCGACGGTTTCCGTTCAGGGGCCGGAGGTGTGGATGGAGGATCTCAAAGAGGTTGAGACCGATCCCATCGATTTGGCAGGGCATTCGGGGGATTTCACCGTAAAAATTCCGGTTCATACCGGGAATGTCGATCTCAAACCGCTGAGCGGCGAAGATGTCGCGGTCAAGGTGCAAATGAGGCCCCACCTTGAGATGCAACGGGTCGAAGGCATCGGAGTCGTGGTTCCCGGGGCCTTTGCGGGAAGTCGAATCGAGCCTAAGCAGGTTTCGGTCGAGGTGCGGGTTGTAGGTGGTCACCCACCCATCTCCCCCGAAGACATACGGGTGGTTTGGTCTCCCATTGAACAACACCCAGGAGCGCTGGAGGTGGTTCTTCCCGAAGGCGTTCAATTGGTGCGGACCATCCCCGAAGAAATTGCGGTTCTTTCGATACCAGAAGAGCCCTTGAATTCAGAATCCAAGCCGTAGGCAGGTGGAGTCAAAACGCAATGGGCGAACGCCAATATTTTGGAACCGACGGAATCCGCGGGACCGCCAACCGCCATCCGATGACGGTAGAGGTTGCCACCAAGGTGGCCCGAGCAGCCGGATACCTGTTTTCGCAGCGGGATGGCCGTAGTCATTGGATATTGATCGGCAAGGACACCCGCCGCTCTGGCTACATGATCGAGGCGGCGATGGTGGCTGGGTTCACCTCGGTGGGGCTCAACGTTTTGCAGGTCGGGCCATTGCCGACCTCGGGCGTGGCGATGTTGACCCGGGCGATGCGGGCCGATGGCGGGGTGATGATTTCGGCATCGCACAACTCGTTTGAGGACAACGGCATCAAGTTCTTCGATGCGGAAGGCAACAAGCTTTCCGACGAGGTCGAGTTGGAGATCGAACGGTTGATGAGCTGCGATAAGCTCGACGCGTTCCGTCCCGAAGGTAAGGAAATTGGGCGGGCCGTGCGCATCGAGGATGCCAAGGGGCGATACATCGAATACTGCAAGGCGACCGTCCCCCGCAGATTGCGCCTGGATGGATTGAAGCTGGTGGTCGATGCGGCCAATGGAGCCGCCTACCACGTGGCGGGTGAGGTCTTCTATGAGCTTGGGGCCGAGGTCATCACCACCGGGATCAATCCCAATGGTCTGAACATCAACGATGGGGTGGGGGCGTTGCATCCCGAACATTTGGCCAATCTGGTGAAGGAGCACGGTGCCGACGCAGGGATTGCCCTGGATGGCGATGCCGACCGCCTGATCATGGTCGACGAAACCGGGCGTGTACTCGACGGAGACGATATTCTCGGGATGGTCGGGGTTATTCTGCATCGAGAGGGGCAGCTTCGTGGGCCAGTAGTCGCAACGGTCATGAGCAATATGGGACTGGAGCGGCTCTTGGCCGCCCACGGCATCGAATTCGTTCGCACCGCCGTGGGAGATCGCTATGTCCTGGAGGGGATGGCCGAGCATGGTTCCAATGTGGGGGGGGAGCAATCGGGCCACTTGATCATGTCGGACTACGTTACCACGGGGGACGGCATTATCGCGGCGCTCCAGGTGCTTCGGGCCACAGTGGTTGCGCAGGCTCCGCTTTCTCGGGTGGCAGGACAATTGGAGCGTTATCCACAGCGGTTGGTGAACGTGGCGTTGTCTGCCCCTTTGAGTCGTGAAGATAAGCAAAAATTGGCTGATTTGAGTCGAGACCTGAGCCAGTCGATTCTCGACGCTCGCAGCGATGGCCGTGTGGTGCTGCGCCCCTCTGGGACTGAGCCAAAGCTACGCATCATGGTCGAGGCACGCAGCGAGGATCTGTTGGCTAGTCTACTGAGCGAGGCGCGGGAACAGGTTGCCAGCCTGCTGAACATCGCGGTTTGATGGTCTACGTTCAATGTGCCGAGCATCACCCGAACTGGCAGCATGTCATGTGCATCACCCCACGAAATCGGTACCATCCCGCCCCCTGACCGGTTGTCCATCCCAAAGCTGAAAAAAGGTTGGTTTGAATGAGCGAAGCATCCTCCGCGACGTCACCGTCCACTCGGCGGGAGCCTCCGTACGATCAGGACGAAGACGAGATCAACCTCGTCGAGTTGCTCTGGGTTGTGGTTAAGAATCGCTGGCGAATCGCCCGGGCGATGCTGATTGCTGGGGTGCTCGTGGCGGGCTTTACCCTGACGATGAAGAACGTGTACGAGTCCAAGGTGACCCTGTTGCCCGTGTCGGGGAGCGACAATGGGGGGGCTTTGGGTGGGGGTGCGTTGACGTCGCTTCTACCGTTTGGAAGAAAGACGACGGATCCCTTCCAGGCGGTGCTCAACAGTCAAGGGTTGAAGAGCGCTTTGGTCGACGAGTTCGAATTGCGTGGGGTTTATTTCCCCGAGTTATGGGATCAAGAACAACACGCTTGGATCGATCCAGACCCCCAGGGCAATCCCACCCAGAACGCCATTTTGGCAAAGTTCGCCAAGCAATTTCTGGTTTCGACCGATAGCGACACAGGGCTCGTCACCATCGCCATTCAGGATGAAACCCCCGAATTGGCGGCCCAAATCGCCAACCGGATTCCCCAGCTGCTTGAAAAGATGTTGACCGAGATGACGTTGACCACATCCAAGCGACAGCGGGTGTTCGTCGAACGGCAGATCGAAATCGTCGCGCAAAGCTTGAAAGATATTCAGGAGCGGCTGGTCAATTTCTCGCCCGGCAGGGGGGACATGGCAGGGGCCATGTCAGGCGACGGTATCGTTGGCCTAGCCGATGCCACCGTTGCACTCAGCAGCGACACTGCTCGTTGGCTGGCGGCCTCCTCCGACCTGCTCAAGCAGATTGCGGCGGTCGAGATGGAGATCGGCCTGAAAGCGGGGCAGGGCGTTTCGGATCTTGATGGGTTGAAATCCCGGCGGGATGCGCTGCGGCTGCAGTTGGATCGCGCCAGTCAGCAAGAGGCAGGTTCGCAGCAGGGGGGTACGCTGACCACGGTTCCTGTTGCCCGGCTCCCCGTGGTGGCGATGGAGTACCTGCGCCTCAATCAGGAACTTTTCGTCCAGCAGGAATTGTACAAGCTGCTTCGCCAGCAGCTTGAGCTCAGCCGCATTGGCGAAATCAAAGAGGCGGTGGCATTCCAGTTGGTCGACTCGGCGGTCCCCTCCGATCAGCGTGATAAGGTCAAACCCAAACGCACCCTGATTGTACTGGGTAGTATGGCAGTGGTGGGGTTCTTTGCTGTGGTGTGGATTTTTGTGCGTGAAGGGGGGCGGAAGGTCGATGCCGAAACCGGCGAAATGCTGGCGCGAATTCGACATGATCTGGCCCCCAAGACGGTATGGCGAGAGGTGGTTCCAGGGATGCTGGGGCGGTTGCCTGAGGAAACCCTTCCATCGCTGCAGGCGAATAGTGGAGAGGGTGATCCCGGCGCGTCTCATCGGTCGTGATCGGCAGCGTAGTATTAGATCTGCTCTGCTTTGCCTCAAAGAAATGGGACATCAGAACAATATCAATATTTTCACCCTGACAGCCCAGGGTCTTTGAATCGCCAGGAGAAACAACGTGTCGCAACAACTGATCGCCCCCTACGGCGGCGTGCTCAGGGAGTGTTTGGCCGATGCCGAAACCGCCCAGCAACTTAAAAACGAATCCAAGGGTTTCCCCTCCATCGACTTGACCGAACGGCAGATTTGCGATCTTGAGCTGTTGCTGAACGGCGGGTTTTCTCCCTTGGAAGGGTTCATGGGGCAGGCCGACTACGAAGGTGTGGTCGAAAACATGCGTTTGGCCGACGGCACCTTGTGGCCAATGCCGATCACCCTGGATGTCGATGCCAAGGTGGCTGGCGCGCTCGCAGTTGGGCAGAAGGTGGCCCTGCGCGACTTGGAAGGGGTCATGCTGGCGGTGCTTGATGTGTCGGAGGTCTGGCAGCCCCAGCGCGAGCGCGAAGCCGAAAAAATCTTTGGCTCCTGCGACAAATTGCACCCTGCCGTCACTTACCTGCTGGAGCGTTCCGGAACCCACTATGTGGGGGGACGGGTGCAGGGCGTGCAAATGCCGGTCCATTACGATCATCGCCATCTGCGCTACACCCCCCGCGAGCTGCGTGAGCAATTCCAGCGCAAGGGTTGGCGTAAGATCGTCGCCTTTCAAACCCGCAATCCCATGCACCGTGCCCATCAGGAGCTGACCTTCCGCGCTGCCCGCGAGGCCGGTGCCAATCTGTTGATCCACCCGGTGGTGGGCATGACCAAGCCGGGCGATGTGGACCATTTCACCCGGGTACGTTGTTACGAGGCAATCCAGCCCCATTACCCCCAGGAAAGCACCGCCCTTTCGTTGCTGCCGCTGGCGATGCGGATGGGCGGCCCCCGCGAGGCGTTGTGGCACGCCATCATCCGGCGTAACTACGGGTGTACCCACTTCATCGTGGGGCGAGACCATGCCGGTCCCGGCAAGAACAAGGATGGGGTCGATTTTTACGGCCCCTACGATGCCCAGGACCTAGTGGCAGCCCACGCCGACGAGATTGGCGTGACGATGGTCCCCTTCCGCAACATGGTGTACGTCGAGGACCGGGCCGAATACTACCCCGACGATGAGGTTCCCGAGGGGGCGCGGGTATTGTCGATTTCGGGCACCGAGCTACGCCGCCGCCTGCGTGAGGGGCTGGAGATCCCCGAGTGGTTCTCGTTCCCCGAGGTGGTTAAAGAGCTACGCAAAACCTTTCCTCCCCGCCACAAGCAGGGTCTTACGGTCTTTTTCACCGGGCTGTCCGGCTCTGGTAAGTCGACGGTGGCGCGTGCCCTGATGATCAAGCTGATGGAACGGGGCGAGCGGCCCGTCACCCTTTTGGATGGCGATATCGTGCGCAAACACCTGTCTAGCAATCTTGGTTTTAGCAAAGAAGACCGAGAAATCAACGTGCGGCGCATCGGGTTTGTGGCCAGCGAAA
>Ga0210027_1002109_pt1 | contig 17683 bp, 13 predicted proteins | sample CryGeymeta201510_FD_183978 | JGI IMG/M metagenome (GOLD analysis project Ga0210027, IMG submission 183978) | Groundwater microbial communities from Crystal Geyser aquifers in Utah, USA - Crystal Geyser metaG 2015-10 (SPAdes) (version 2) | ecosystem: Environmental > Aquatic > Deep subsurface >...
CAAAAAAAGTTTAGAAAACAAAACATATTTGAAGGTTTACTATTTGCACATGTAAAAGTTACCAAATTTCATGGGAAATAATAACCGCTATTGTAAAATTACTTTACACATTTTCGGATGTTACAATTCTAAGCTTTAAAATTAATTAAGAAAATTTGTATGGATGAGTAGAAAAATGGATTAGCTATTGAAGGATTAGCGCCATATGTAGTTACTTGCTTATCAGCGGTCCACGTTCCGTTAAAATCGGAAGTAGCGCTGCGGGTGTACCAGATGCCGGTTGAAGTATGATAAACTGCGTGATAAATACCGTAAGAATCCCTTACAAGTTTTCTCTGTCCGTTGCCCGAAAAAGCAAGCGATGCATCTGAAAGTAAATGACCTTTTAAGTTTGCATTAACTACCGCATTACCGCTTGTAAATACAACGGGGGTTTCCTGTGCGTTTGCATTCTGAAGTTGAACACCTGTGCCCGACCAACTTCGGAAATAAAATTTATGCGTTTTACCGGTTTGTGTGAGAGGGATGTCTTGCGGTGATATTGCTTTTACGGAGTAGAAGGGTGGAGTGAAACCAGTTCCACTTTGATCTAAGAAGACGCCTCCATAAGTAGCATAGGTTCCTTCCCCCGGTGTAAAAGGAGAACTAAAAGTCTGAAATATGTTTGGCTGGATATCTCCTAATTTATACCAAGGATCTTTGAACTCAATATTGCCCGCTGTTGACATACCTTCTAATAAAAGGTTTTTTACTGAGATCTTATCTATTTGTGGAAAAAATGCTTTTTGATTTCCGTTATATTCCCACCCTTTAAATGTATGTTTAACTTTATAATCACTAAGGACGCGATTCCAGTTATTTTGCTGATAGTTAGTCCCGTTTCCGTAAAAATTGAGTCTATACCTATCCAATGTTTCAACAATATTATCATTATTTGTAGATACTGAAACTGTACCTCCTGAAGACACTTGAGTCTCCACCCCTGCATTATCTGTTACTTTTAATAATCCGCTCGCCTCATCTTCTTGAATATTATCAATGACATTTCTAAAAGTTACATTATTATAGGAATCCTCGAGCAAACCAATTTGAGCAGAAACAGGGTCAACAAGATCGTCCGGAAATTCATCATGATAATGAATTGCCGAACTATTTAGAGTTACATCAAACTTGCTTTCACCATTTACAATATCAAGCGCGCTGGTATAAGGAATATAAGTTGGGCTTTTCTTCCTTACTAGGTTCCAGTGGATAAAACCAAAAAAGGTTGAACCTTGAGATACTGTAGCACGTATAGGTAAATAGGATCCTGGGGTCAAACACTCACTGTCTTCCCAAAGATAAAAGTGTTGATTCGCTAATAAATCAATCTCAACTTCGAGCCATTCTCCTAAATTAGGATTGGTTATGTTAGGCGCAAATGAAACTCCAATGTTAATACAATTATGAGGGTATCCATCGCCATTCAGCTTGTCCAGCACATTATAGAATATTTTGTGCATAGAATTATTGCCGGGACTATTAGGATCATAAGGATCATACCGAAGCATTTGCTTTGCTGCAACACTATTTAATTCGGGGTGAAATGTCCCGCCATCATTATCTTTTATATAATCCAAAAAATCCATGGGAATTATTGCGTCCTGCTGGGGTGAATCTATAGAAAGAAAATGAGAAACATACAATGGAATCCCCTGAGCTTCAGCTTCGGCAAGAGCATATCTTCCTATTGGACCTCCCATACTTAAACCTGCAAGAATTATTTTTTCAGAACCTTGCGTAATAGATTCTATATATCGTGCAAATCCTTGAATTATATAAGCATTAGCTACTAAATCGACTCCTCCCTCGTTAAAATTAAAAATCAAAACATCAGCATCTAAGTTGCGTATTCTGTTTAGCCAGTTAGCAGCTTTACCATAATAATAATCGGGCCAAGTTAGATTCATAGGATCGAATCCTTCTATTATGATAACAGGTCTATCTATTTCTGGAGTTGTTCCTGTCCATCCGCTCACCCAATTTCCCAACTCATCATAATAGACTTTATCTCGTGGAGGAATAACAAATACAATTTGATTTATTGTGTGTGATATTCCACCCAAATCCAAATATTTAATATCCATTGTGTGAGTTCCTAATGTATTCCAAGGCGGAATGAACTCCCCTGTTGTATATCCTACAGTATTTAATAATGTGATCCAACTGCCATTGTCATATCTGACATCAACTCTGGTAAATAGCGTTAATGTTTTATATTCAAGTTTGCTTTGTCCTAAGTAAAACCCAAATTCAGTAGGAAAGTCATATTCGACTATAATAGTAAGTTTATCACTTAAATTTGTACTTTCTTGCCAGGTACTCATAAATCCATCTTCGGTAGTATCTATCGCAGACCTAAAATTTCCTTGATTGTTTTGAGCTAAAAGGCAAGTAGAAAAAAGTAGCAAAAAAAGAATTTGATAGATGAAGCATTTCATAACTGTTATCCTTATTATTAATGATATGAGATTGAAAACGATTTTCATAAATATTTCCCTTTCATTGAAAGGATTAATTCGCTAAAATTAAGACACAAACATAAAAGGCGTATCTCGCCTATGCGAGAAATGCCGTTGCCTTTGTTTGTAATTTTGGGTAACGGTGTTCCAGCACCGTTACTCTTTTAATTTATTGGTTCTGAATTATTCATTTTAAACACCTCCTTTCAATAATGGTTGAGCATTTCTAAGCCTTTTCTTCGTAGGGTATTCATTTAATTCTGTACCCCCGTGCTATTCTAGCATTCCCGGGTGCACTAAAACTTTCACCTACTGTTATAATTAAATTATCTTTTACAGCCATACTGTACCAGGTTCCATCTCCCTCTAACTCAAGATATCCTTTCCAACTCGCTCCATTCCAGTGACTAACAGATTGAAGATATCCACCCACAAATATATCATTGCCTGCTGTACCCCTAATGATTTTTGTTTCTGGCGGATACTCGGTCTGATTTTCATAATCCCACCAGATGTTTTCTTTTGCGTAACCGGTTGTATTTTTTGGTGCAGCATACACTCTTCCTATTGCACCAAGATAGACGGTATCTGTTTTATCTGTCCATAAGCTTTTAAATACGTGAGTAATTTCATTTGGCGGGTGAGGCATATTAGGGCCGGTTATTTCAAGAACTTTTTCAAAACCATTACCTGTGTTTCTTAAAAACACCGTGCCGTATGAATCCTCAAAACCAGCAGCCCAAACTATACTTCCATCGGGGCTTCCCCAAACGTCTCTTAAATTTACATCTGTCCCGCTTTCTATCTTACTCCACTGTCCGTTACTGTAGTGCGCTATGTTACCGCCATTACCAACTACATACAAATCCTCGCTCGATTTGCCCCAGAGTTTGTTGATCCAACTCTGAAAGATTGCATCCGAAAGTTCATATTCAATATAGTCGCTTCCGTCCCAATGAATTAATTGGTCTAAACCAATCCAAATGTCATTCTCACTTAATGCAAAAATTGATTTCATTGGTGCTAGAAATGATTGTCCTTGGCTATTTGTGAAATAAATTCTTTCCGGTTTCCATTCAGTCCCGTTCCATTTTATAAGATTGTAAAGTTTCGAATCTGGATTGCCAAGCGAGTCATTCATATAAATTTCGCCAACTGCCCAAATGTTGTTTTCGTCTATTATGGCTATATCCAGCAAATAACTTCCGTAATTGCCTATATCATCAATAACCCAATTAATTAAATGGCTTGTGGTATCTTGCTGTACAATTGGCGGGACGACTGGTGTATCTTTCTTGCAGCTTGCTGCAAATAAAAAAGCTATAAAGATTACAAAACCATATATCATCTTTATCATTTTATGTTTCCTAATTAATTACTTACCATTTCCAAGATTTATATTTATATTGATACCCACATAGTTATTGGCAAAATTCAAATTGCCATATAATCCAACTCCAATTCCAATTTCATTAGCAAGCCTGAACAATAATTGTATATCACTTCCTACACCGATAGTTTTAAACTTTTCGTAGGGTCCATAAGGTGTTCTTTTTTCTCCAAATACATATGAGGGACCTAAAAACAGACAAGCCATAAACCAGTCAGATAATATTCTTTTGCCAATCGAAAGATTTATTGTGTTATAAAGAAACCCATCTTTTCCAACCTCTATATTTTTACTGAAAGAGAACCCTCCTTTTGAAAAGTATTCGACTTTAAAAAAGTTATCATCTGATAAAAAACTAAAGTTTGGCGAAAAACTATAGTTAATGTTGAAACTAAGATCTTGTTCAGGCCAGAATCCTCCTCCGATGGTAATCCAATATTTGTATGATGTGTCTTTGTCTTGCGCTGAGGTAACAGCAACAGAAGAAATTATTAATACGGCTAAAAATATTTTTTTCATTTTACCTCTTTTCAAATTATCCATTTGGGGTTGATTCTTAGCAGATTTCGTTCATCATTCGTGTATAAGTTTGTAGCAACACAAAGTATAAGCTTATCTGAATTTAGATCGTCTATTCCCCATATATCATAAATATTCAAATCCGTTCCGCTCTCTATCTTCTGCCAGCCACCGCTTGCACCGGAGTAGTGGGCTATGTTGCCATCTAGACCAACGAAATAAATATCATTTGAATTTGTTCCCCAAGTTTTCATTAGTAATAAATTGGGGTCAACAGTCGTTCTTAGATCGTACATCTGCCATGATATTCCATCACCATGTATAGGTAAACTACCAACAAACCATATATCAGTACCTGAGAAAGTGAAAACACCAGTTAATGGGGGTGTAATTAAACTACCTCTAAAATCAACTGTAATCTTTTTCAACTCCCACTCACTCCCATCCCAATGCACGGCATTATAAGCATTAGGGTCGGGGTTGCCGAGAGAGTCTTTCAAATAAATTTCACCCACTGCCCAAATGTTGTTTTCGTTTATTATGGCTACATCGTAAAGCACGCTGCTGCTGTGCTGCCCAAATGTAAATGTTTGCCATGTAAACTCATGGCTTGTTGTGTCCATTGTTTGCAGAGTTAGTTCTTTGCTTGCTGCTGAATTGTTTCCGTTAGCTAACGGATGCTGTATTGTTAATTTGTATTTGTAAGACTGATTAGGCAGCAGTCCTTCATCATAAAGAACTGTGTCAATGCTGTTTGTGTTGAATGAATAGATGAGAGAATCTTCCCTAAAAACTTGTGCGGCTTTTATGTTATCTGCTTCTAATTTTATCCATGCTTCCGTGCATGAAGCATCTTCGGCTGCAAACTCAATATTAGCCGGTGTACTATCCGGTTCGTTTGTATTGCAGGATGTAAATAGTGTTAAAAAAATAATAAAAGAGAAAACAACTTTTTTGTAAACCATAAAAAAACGCCCTTCAAAAAAATCTAATTAATTTTTAATTCTTGCACAAAGGTAAGTCCTCCGCCCCGGCAGAGGAATTTCTTAATCCGCTATAACGGCGCATTATTACATCAACCCGCTGCCTACCCCATTTATATAGCAATGCTAAAGCAGCGGGTTTATAAGAATTAATTTTTTTAACCGTGTAATCCGTTTATTATTACGGATTACACGAACAAACGGCTGGCGCAAGTAAAATTATTTACTTTGCAAAACCATATCTGGAAAAATGGTTTAGCTGAGCATTTACCACTGCCAGAATTCCATTTTCAACATCAACAATTAAATTATCATAAGTTACAGCTTCGGTGCTTCCGTCGTCTGCAAAATATAAAAAGTTAACTTGAGCCGGATTAACATCGGAAAGATCTAAACCTTCCATTCTTATTGTTAAAAGTACCGGAGCGTCAAACACCATTGTGGGGCTTAAATCTACTTCAACAAATTGTCCTTCATTTACTATAGAAAGAACTTTTGCTCCATCATAAGCGCCAGTCGGGACGTCAAGCGATGCTTCAATTGTAACTTCACCGGTTGAAGTTGAATAAAAACCTTCGAGCTCAACATCGCCGCCAATATTTCCCACGATTCTTTCGGAAACCGAAAATACAGTTTCAACAGATAAAGAACTTGGAGCCGGCATTTTTATTTTTTGGACGGTTGACTGAGTACCAACAGGGACAGTACTGTTGTTTAGATCGGAACATCCAGCAAGGAAAATTCCAACAAGAAAAAGAGCGAGAATCAGATGTTTCATAAAAGAACCTCTCATAAAAATAAAAAAAAATAGTTTATAGAACGCCCCAGATGAATTTTGCCTTGTAATAAGACATTATCATTGTGCATTTTTTATGCCAAATTCAAAAAGCTTGATTTTGGATTATAGTGAAAGGACAGCGAGAAATACCGGTAAATATTGCCATTTTTTGACCGGTAAAAAAGGGATGAATTGTAAAGAAATTTTACAACTTTTCGACTTCTCCTAAAAGGGAGTCTAATTTAGGACGGGAAATTCCCAAAACTTTTGCGGTTTTAGTTTTATTTCCCGCTTCTTTTTTTAAGACGTTAGCGGCGTACATTATATTTAATTTTCTTATATCGGTCATCTTATAGTCGACACCGATTAATAAATTCGATTCGGTTTTATCATTCTCTCCGGAAAATTTATGTTTTTCAGTTAAAAACGAGAATTGTGAAAGTTTAAGCTTTTTACCATACCCGAGAAGCACTGCCCGTTCTATAGAATTTTTAAGTTCCCTAACATTACCATTCCACGAATATTCTAAGAAAAATCTTTTTAATGCCGGTTCTAAAGATGAAAAACATTTACCGAACTGTTTATTGTATTCTCTCATAAAATGTTCTGCAATATGTATAATATCATCTCCGCGTTTTTTCAAAGGCGGGATGTTAAGCGACACAACATAAAGCCGGTGAAATAGGTCATTCCGGAAGCTTCCTTCATCAACCATTTGGGGCAGGTTGCGGCTTGTTGCAGAGATAATTCTTGAATTAAAAATAATATCTACCGTTCCTCCTAAGCGCCGGAGAACTTTCTTTTCTAATGTGCGTAACAATTTAGTTTGAATTGAAAGATTAAGTTCGCCTACTTCATCTAAAAAAATAGTTCCGTTTTCCCCCAGTTCAAATAAGCCGGGTTTGCGGGTTTTAGCGCTTGTGAAAGCTCCAGCTTCATAACCGAATAGTTCAGATTCCATCAAAGCTTCGGGAATTGCAGTACACATAATTTCAACAAAAGGAGAGTCTTTAGAACGGCTGAATTGATGAATCGCTTTTGCAAGTAATCCCTTACCGGTTCCTGTATCGCCGGTTATCAGGATATTTATGTCATCCCGAGCGCTTATTTTTTTTGCTATCGATTTTAGTTTCCTGATTTCCGAACATTCGCCCAGAAATTTGTCGAAACCATCTCCGGAGTTTTCAAAAACATTTATTGGAGTTGAAGAAGTTACATAAGCATTGTTTTCGATAACTTCTTTAAGATAATTAACAAATTTGAAAAGTTCGTACGGAAGAACAAATATCTCGGTGAAACCGAGTTTGGCTAAAGTGCTTACAAGAACTGCATCATTATCGTTTGTAACAAATATTATTTTATTCGGGATGATCTCCCTGCTATCAACAACTGCATTGAAGTATGCCGAGTCTAATGTTTTGACGTACATGATGATTATTTCATCGGCTTCAAATTTGAATTCTTTAGAAATTTCAAACTCAAGCGATGTATAGATTAATTGGATTTGTCTAACAGCTCCAGAAATAGAGGTGCTGTCTTTAAAGTCAGAATACAATTTAATTTTAACAGTATTAATAGACATGTTTAGAGATGTTTTTCTAAGTAATCTAATTTTTCAAAAGCAAGACAACATTCTGTCTTCCGAAAATATGAATTTTTGAGCTGAGAATCTTTAAGATCTTCACCCGTATGATAAATTAATGATTTAGTGTAGCTAACAAACTCGGCTGTTTTGCTCATCATACCGCGATTAAAATACTGCTCTGAAAGTGCGAAAAGAATTTTCCATGTTACTTCAACAATATTTAAGTCCTTTATTTTTTCATAAGCAGAGAGATAATAATCGAGAGGTGAAGACATTTGAAGATCTTTAGTCTTTTCGGATATAATGCCCACAATATAATCTTTTTCGGCTGATAAATAAGGATTGGTTTTACAAACATTCTCAATTTCCGGTAAAGTTATCATTTCATAAGCGAAGCCGTATTTATTTTCCGCCTTACAGTAATCGATTAGCATCATAATCACAGTAAAGAAGTTTTGATAATCCTGCCTATCATAAAAACTTTTTAGCAAAGAGATATATTTTGCTTCGCCCGCTTCTTCATTATTAGCCGTTGAAGAGAATAAATTTAGCAGCAGAACATTTAATCTAATTTTTTCCTGAATATTTTCATCTTCGGACAATTGTATATACTCTTTTACCACGCCTTTAAGTCTATCAAAATCACCAGCGATAAAATAAAGTTTAGCAAGCAGAAATAAAGTCTCAAGACCTTCGCTTGTATTTGAAAGGTCTTTAAATATTTTATCGGCTTCAATAAGAGAATCATACGCTTTTTGATATTCGCAAATGAACAAATAAATTTCACCAAGATTAGTGAGCGCCATGCCCCTGCCATTTTTATTTCCGAGACTCACGAAAATAACAACTGCTCTCTTGTAAGATTCTATCGCCTGTTCAAAATCAAACCGTTCAAAATGAAATATTCCGAAATTAAGAAGCAGGCGTGCTTCCTGGTCAAGGTTGCCAATTGAACGATTGATCTCAAGAGAATTTTCCCAGCTTTCTTTTGCTTTAACAGGCATGCACTGCATATTATAAATATTGCCGGAGTTCAGGTACATTTGAGATAAACCCAATTTATTACCGGCTTGTTCAAAATGGTTTAATGCAGTTTTAAAATAATTAAGCGCATCGATTAAATTATCATCTTTGTAAAAAGCGGCGAGACCAAGAATATTAAAACATTGGGCAAGCTGTTCATGCGATACAGTAGGAGACTTGATTAACCGGGTACAAATTTCAATGCTTTCATCATAAGCATTTAAATCTATATCAGCACGTGCTATCTTTATTAAAACAGTAATGTTTAACTGTTCAGAATCCTTTTCTGCAAGAAGTATATTATAATTTTTTATTCCCTCGTCGATTTTTCCCGAATCGACCAGGGAATCTGCTTTTGCTAGCAGCAGTTCATTTTGTTTTTCCCTGCTGAATTTAGCAAAATCAATTTCGTTCAGCATGCTGAGGCATGGTTTGCTTTCGCCTAATCTGTGGAGTGTTAGAGCCATTTCGCATTTAATCTCGTTTAATAAATTATCGGAAAGCGGCAAAGAAATTAAATGCTCAAGAATTTTATAACGATAAGAAAAAGCAGCTAGAGATTCCGCTTTTGAAGCTTCCGCAATATAAATATTAGCAGCCTTCAGGTATTCTTCTGCTAATTCATAATGATAAGCAAGCTCGTTAATATTTACTTCGCCGAATTCATTCTCAATAACTCCGGCAATTTTGCCATGCCACTTTTTCTTTTCTGATATTGTAGAGTATGTGTATTTCTTAAAACCCTCGGAGCTGAATGTTAATTGGGCGCTTTCACTTTCCGGAGAAAGTATGTTTTTATGAATGAGCGAATTAATACTTATATTTAATTCGGATAGAGGAATTTTCAGCAGCCTGCTAATAATTTTTTTGTCGACACTGTTATTGAATGAGGAAATACACTTAGCCATCATTAGTTCATGGTTTTGCAAAAAAACAAGTCTGTACTGATAAATTTCGTCATGTGAACGTTTTAGTAATTTTAATTTTTCATCATTAAAATCAATTACAACTTTACCCTGCATGTACCGGACTAATCCAAAAAGCAAAGCATCTTTAATAAACAATTCAATACTTCCGGGGAGTAGATCGGCATATAGCAAGATGAGTCGTTTTAAATCATCAACGGGAAAATCGTGCGAATATGATTTTCTCAAATATTCATCAAGCTGATTTTCAGTAAACGGTGTTAGGTTAACCTCTCTTAAATTGTGAAGATAATCGGGGAAATAAGTTTTATCTGAGTCTAAAGTTAAAATTAATTTACAACGGCTAACCTGTATAAGCGGGATCAGTTCTTTATATACTTCAAGAACAAAAGCATCATAGTTGTTAAAATCATCCAGCACGAGAATAAACGAACAGACGTTTGTAAGATTGTTGAAAATAGCTTTTAGTTTTTCTATATAATTTCTGCCATCATCTTTTCTTAGGTCAGAAATTTTTTGAAGTATATCTGCACTTAAATGCTGGTAGACAACCGGATTAAAACACAACATTCTTAAAAGATGTTCAAAGTAATCGGTGCCGCTTCTTGCCGCTTTGCCGTCAATAAAAATAAGGTTTTCAATCTGCTTTGATAATTCTTCGCCGACAGTGGTTTTACCGGCTCCCTCGGCTCCAACAAGAGCAAAGACTTCGTCACTTCTTTCATCTTCTATAAACTTTTTTAATATCGTGATAGAATCACTTCGTCCTGCAAAACTTTTGGCAGGTGTAAATTCGGAAAACTCTATTCCCGACATGTTTATATCAAATTCATTTAATATTTCGAGTGCGCTGCCATACCTATCTACGGGGTTTTTAGTTAGAAGTTTAGAAAGCACTTTCGCAATTTGAGGATATTTTTCCGTTACCGGATAATCGAATTCTTTTTCTACCTGCGCTTTATAAATGGAAATTTCTTCGTCGGTATCGAACGGAAACGAATTGTAAATTAGAAAGTAAAGTAACATCCCGAGCGAGTAAAAATCTGCCCGGCATGTAGGCTGTTGGTTTTGAATAATTTCAGGAGCGATATATTGCGCTGTTCCCCCCGGCGGGATTGCATTATTTGAATATAGATTTTCAGTCAAACCAAAATCTATCAATTTAATTTTAATTTTCCCATTGTTTTTTTGAATTAAAATATTATCCGGTTTTAAATCGTAATAAAGATAATTAGATTGATGAAGATAATATAATGCTCTGCAAATCTGTGATGTTATTTCGATTAATTCTTCTTCAGGCAAATCATCAAACTTTGAGAGTGGCATCCCATCAATATATTCCAGAGTAAAGAAATACGATCCGACAGCAATATTTTTCAAGGCGGCGGGTGAAGATAAAACTTTACCATAGTCGTAGGCTTTTACAATAAAAGGATGGTTTAATTTTTTTATCGTGAAAAATTCATTTTGAAATGCTTCCTTTTCTTCACGGGGTGAATCGGGCGGTAAGATTTTTATGGCGGCGGCTCTATTCGGATACTCTACATCTTTACAAATAAAAACAGAGCTTCTGCCTTCGCCTATTTTATTATGAATTATGTATCTGTCGTTTATCATTACTTAATTGAAGTTACGTACTTTGTATCTTCTTAGTGTTTTTGTGGCAAATAGTTTTCTGCCACAGATCCGCCGCGGCGGAACGGGGACACAAAGGTTTATTACTGCGTTATCTGCGATTTAATTTCTTGCAGTTCTGTTGTTAGTTTTGGTAATTCGTTTTTGCATATTTGAAATACAATTTCGTAATCGATCTCTTCATAATGATGAGAAATTAAATCTCTCAATCTCATTATTTTATTCCATTCAACACCCGGGAATTTTGGCAGTAATAGTTTATCGAGTTTATCAATGCCTTTGGTCTGTTCTCCGATTATTTGCAGCCGGATGGCAATAGAATCTAACAGCATTATTCCAAACGGAGAGGCAACGAACTGATCGGCTGAGTTTATCGTGTTCATTCTTTCATGGATGATAGAAATGGATTCAAGGATTAAATCCAACTTTTCTATAATTATTTCTTTAGACATAAATAACTTCCTTCTCAATTCTATCAACCAACGACTTTCGCATCTTGCTGTGCTTTCTAACTAGATCTACTTTTTTGCCTAAAACTTTTTCAAGTAAAATAAGTGTTCCGGCAAAGCTGCTAAAATTTGGTTCGGCAATTTCAATTATGATGTCAATATCGCTTTCATTGTTCTGTTCATTACGTGCAAAAGACCCAAAAAGTCCAATACGTTTCAAACCATATTCGGAAACAAGTACAGGTTTTACTTGTTGTAATTGGCTTAATATTTCATCTTTTGTACTCATAATATTAAAATCCTTATAATTTTTTTGCAAATTACTTATTTAATTTTAGAGATACCATCTGTTAAATAGAGAGTATCTGTATTCTCAATTCAAAGCTTCGTGCCTTGGTGTCTTGTATGTTAAAAGTACTAAAAAAAGTTCTTTGAAATATTGAATAAAATAGTTTCCTTTACGGAAGAGAAGGTTTGAGCCACAAAAGCACTAAGTCACCAAGTTTCACTAAAAATAATTCATAAAATTCAACTCATGCGTAAATTCAGTTACTTAAGCAAATTTATTGATGAACTTATTTTTCTTCCTGCGGAATTTACGGCAAAGATGACAGCAAATAAAGAGGCGCCCGGGAACATGATTAACCACCACGCTTCGCTTAAATAATTTCTTCCTGAGTCAATCATACTTCCCCATGATGGATATTCGGTGCCTGTACCAAGCCCCAAAAAACTTATAGCCGATTCCGCCAGAACCACATTTCCAAATTGAAAAATAAGATTGACAACCACAGGCACAATGATGACGGGTAAAATCTCTTTTAAAAACAAATCTCTTCTTTTCAGACCGATCATCACTGCCGAGATAAAAAAATCTTTTTTCTTTATCGAAATTATCTCACCGCGGACAATTTTAAATAAACTCATCCAGCCGGAAATTCCAAGAACAAGGATCACAGTAAAAACTTTGTTCCCAAACAGCGCCAAAATAAGAATTACAAAAAATATTGATGGAACAGTTAAAAACATTTCGGTAAGTCTGCTTAACATCGTATCAATCCATCTGCCGGAATAACCGGCAATAAAGCCAAGCAAACTGCCTATTATAAAAGCGACAACTACCGAGCCGAAGCCCACAGTTAGTGATATTCGGGCGCCGTAAACTAATCTTGAAAAAGTATCCCGCCCAAATTCATCGCTTCCCAACAAGAATAGTTTGCTTGTAATCAGCGGTTTCCCATCTATAGAGGCAACTCTTTTTTTACTAATTAAAAACTCGTCTCCGCGCTGATAATAGACTACATCATCTCCGGTTTTAGTACTGTCAGCAAACAAAACATTTTCGTTAAAAGAACCCGGAATAATTTTATTCTTTTGTAACTGAAAGCGGATGTATGGTTTTGATTTGCCCTCATCATTTAGATGAACAACTTTAACGCTGCTTAACGGCGGCAGCAGCTTAGTTACGTTTATGTTCTTTTGAAATTCGGGATGAACTTTAGTAATTAAAGGGGCAAAAAGAAACACAAAGATTAAACTTATCATTATGGTATACGGGTAGGACAATGGTTCGATGAAAATCTTTTTTGCTCGTAAAGAAATTACAAGAAGCGGAATAATGATGATTAATAAAGCGGACACAAAATGGTCAGCAATAGCAAAATCTATAATATTAAGTGCATTCAATAAATCTGACAATAAAAGACTACACCATTCGAAGAGGAGGGAATAAATTTGAAGTACAAAATCATACCGGAGTATAAGCAACAATAAAGATAAGGATAAAACAAAATTACCTGTGGAAAAATAATTTCTTTTCATTGCAGCACACCCCCTTGAAGTGTGCGTTTATCAAGAAAAGCTTTCACAAGATCGGCAAACAAATTTGCGGCAATTACCATCACGCCGGAAGCAAGCGTACAGCCGATAACAAGCGGATAATCCCGCGACAGCACCGCTTCGAGCGTTAAACGCCCCATTCCAGGAAGCCCGAATATCACTTCAGTAATTACCGCTCCGCTTAGCAAAGCGCCGAGTTCAACTCCGGCTACCGAAACAAATGGGTTGAGAGCGTTTGGCAGAATATGCTTGCGGAGAATTACTTTTTCTTCATAACCGTGAGACTTAAGAAAACGAACAAATGGTTTTTGATATTCGATTTCTATTTCGTCGCGCAGATATTTGTAAAACATTGCGGCTCCGCTTAATGAAAGCGTTAAGATAGGCAGAATTAGATGTAGCGAATAATCAATCAATCGTTCAACCCAGGTAAAACTTTCATTTCCGAAAGAACTAACACCCGAGGATGGGAAAAGGTTTAGTTGAACCGAAAATATATAAATCAAAAAAACACCGGTAAAAAAAGAAGGGACTGCATAAATAATGAGGCTTGATGCAGCGAGTAATTTGTCAACCGGCTTATTGATTTTATTTGCCGAAAATAATGCGAGCAAAACAGAACAGAATATTTGAAGCAGAAAACTTGTTAATGCAAAAAAAACTGTAAATGGGAGAAATTGCAACACTACTTTTTCAACCGGAATACGGTATGTATATGATATTCCTAAACTGCCGCTGAAAACGCTTGATACAAATTTTAGATATTGAACATGAAGCGGTTCGTTTATACCGAAAGAATTTTCTGTTTGGTGCACAAGTTCGGCATTCAACTTTGGCGAGATAAATTTATCAGCCGGATTCCCTGGTGCGAGCCGTATAAGAAAAAATAAAAACGTAATTAACAAAAACAGAACTACGAGAGAATAAAATATTCTTTTGATCACGGCTTTTGCTATCATAACAGCATCATTTTTTTATCTTCCACTTCCAGGTATGATGTACTGCGCCCAAAGGTGAAACGCTTATGCCTTCAATCATTTTACTGTGCGCAGTAAGATTATCAATCCAGTATAAAAAAGTAACCGGCTCTTCTTGATGAATAATATTTTGAAAATCTTTAATCATTCTGTTTTTAATTTCTGTTTCTTTTACGAGCGGCAGCTTCTCTAATAACTCATCCGCCTGCTCATTAGCGAAGCCGGCGATATTCAACGGATTTTCAGTTAGATTAGAATGCCAATAAACTTTTAACTCAATTGGAATCGGTACTGACCAGCCGGCAATCCATGCTTCTAATTCCCGGTTAAACATTTTTTCAAAAAACACCCCCGATTCTAATTTTTCAATCTTAACGTCGGCGCCAATTGCCTTCAAATTATTTTGTATTACTTTTGAAGCAAAATCTCTTGCCGGATTTCCGGATGGGATATATATTGTAAACAAAAATCGCTCTTTCCCCTTTTCAAGAATTCCATCGCCATCAGCATCTTTCCAGCCTTCGCTTTTCAAAAGCTGCTTCGCTATACCGGGATCAAATGGATACGGCGTAATGGAAGAATTATAAAGATCCTTAAAGATTGGCGCTGCCGGTCCTACGGCAATTTGACCAAAGTTGTTAAAGTATTCGCTCAATATTTCTACCCGATTTATTGCATGGGTCAATGCTTTTCTTACAGAAGCGCTTCCAAAAATTTTGTGAGGGATTTTTTTGCCGTTTTTTTTGTATTCGTTCATATCAATATTGCTCCAGCCGATGTAATCATATTCGCGTCCTTCTATAGGGGCAATAATTAAATCTCCCGATGTTTTTAATCTTTGCGCATCATCCGGGCGTATATCTTCCATCAACTGAACCTCGCCGTTTTTTAACTGCGTCAAACGGGAATTGTAATCGGGAACAACACTAAAAACTATTTCGTCAATGCTTCCGGTTTGATGCAAAAAAGAATTTTTGTTCGAAGTTAAAATGATTGACTGATTTTTATTCCATGTTTTTAATTGGTAAGCGCCGTTAGTAATAGGCGCCAACTCTTTTTCTTTTTGAGCAATTTCGTTAAAAGGAATTGCCGAAAATATATGCCCGGGCAATACCGGAATATCAATATCCATTAATGAGGGGTTGGAATCTTCTTTGAAATTGATCGTAAAAGAAAATGGTGTTTCAACAGTAAAAGTTTTTTCTTTATCAATCGTCAAATCATTTTTAAGATAAAAACTTTTAAACATTCCATATAGCCGGCTTTGGACATCGGGATGAGAATAAAGAATAAATGACGCGACCACATCTCCGGCATCAACAATTTCTCCGTCCGACCAGTAAACGTCTCTTCGAAGTTTAATTTTTATTGATGACGAATCATTACTCCATTCATAAGCTTCTGCAAGCATAGGCGAGGTGTCTAATTCGCCATGTTCATAATTCCAATTATGCTGAACTAAACTTAAATATAAAAGTTCTGTCACCGCTCCTTCGAAGTAAGTAAAAGAGTAAAGCGGATTGAGTGATTCTACATCTGACGATATTGCAATAATAAGCCTTTCATTCGAAGGATTCTTTTCTTTATTACACGAAGGGAATAAAACAAAAGAAATTACGACCAGCGCTATTCCGAAATTTTTCATTATAATAATAAGCCCAAATAATGATTAATAAGTTTGGCGATAATTTATTATTTTGTTTAACAAATACAAAAAGAAGATTTAAATATTTGGCGTTAATTGTAGAAAAATTAAAAATTGATTTGAAGCAGCACAATTTTATGCAGCCTCTTATTTTACCGTTAAGCTTCGAATTGAATACGAACAAAGTATATTCAATAGTCGGTAAAAACGGCGGCGGCAAAACTACTTTAATAAAATCATTAACCCGCCTTAATGATGAGGCGGTTTTTGCTGCTGAAGGCGCTGTATGGTTTAATAACATTAATTTGATTAAAGCTGAATCGAAAACGCTTCGTCAAATGCGAAAAGAAAAAATAAAATATGTTTTCCAGGATTCAATTAGCTCATTTGACCCGCTGAGAAAAGTTAAATACTACTTTCAACCATTTATAAAAATGGCGGAGTTTGATGAATTGATGAGATATTTTCTTTTTGAAAATCTAATTGATGTTCTTCAACTTTATCCTTATGAATTAAGCGGCGGAATGGCGCAGCGGCTAAGCTTTATACTTGCGTTTTTATATAATCCGGATATTTTGATTTTAGACGAGCCTACCTCAGCATTAGATTACCGCATAATTAATTTGCTTTTGCATTCAATCAAAGAATTCGCAAAGAAGAAAAACAATGTGGCGCTGATTGTTACGCACGACTTTCATTTTGCCCGCGCTGTAAGCGACATGACTGCTTTGCTGAATGATGGTAGCCTAAGTGAATTTGTGCCGGCAGAGGAGTTTTTCACTAAATTACAAAATCCTTCGCTTCATAATTATAGGAGAATAGCAGAGTGAGTTTAATTTTAGAAATATCAAACCTCAATTATTCTCCGCCGGATTCGGATGTTCGTATACTTGAAGATGTTAATTTAAAAGTGGAACGCGGAGCTATGTATGGCATTGCTGGAGAATCTGGCAGCGGCAAAACAACACTCTTAAAAATAATTGCGGGCATTTTAACTCCTACAGAAGGAAGCGTGAAGATCGGCACGACAAAAATTCAGTTGTTATTTCAGAATAACGAATTTATAATCAACCCTTATAGACGAATAGATAAAATGATTGACGAAGCGGTTATGCTCGATGATAAAAAATCTAACGCCGGGTTAGAGAGAGAAAGGATATTCGACTTAGTTAATTTTCAACGGGCTTTATGGAATAAAAAAGGGATGCAGTTAAGCGGAGGCGAGAGACAAAAAGCTGCGCTTGCGCGTCTGCTCGCCATTAAACCCGAATTACTAATTCTTGATGAACCGTTTTCTGCTCAGGATCTAGACGCGCAGATAGATTTAGTTAAACTTCTTGTAAAATTAAATAAGGAACACGGTTTAACAATATTGTGTGTCGCGCACGATTTAAACGTGTTAAAACAATTCACCGAAAAACTCGTCGTTCTTT
>Ga0210027_1002113_pt1 | contig 17668 bp, 11 predicted proteins | sample CryGeymeta201510_FD_183978 | JGI IMG/M metagenome (GOLD analysis project Ga0210027, IMG submission 183978) | Groundwater microbial communities from Crystal Geyser aquifers in Utah, USA - Crystal Geyser metaG 2015-10 (SPAdes) (version 2) | ecosystem: Environmental > Aquatic > Deep subsurface >...
AATTTGAATATGTAAGCAAACTTGCCCGTGAAGATTTTTTATCTAGATTAAAAAATGAATTATAATTTCTATTGTTAGATATAATTGCAACGAAATTTAAATAAAGTAAAATTTATGAATCACATAACCCAAAATATTTTAGAACATATGGCGTTATCGCCGGAAAAAGAGAAGTGGAAAATCCAACTTAGCCATTTAGAAGCATGCGCTGTCTGTAGAACTCAATACGACAACATATTAGAATTCTACGAAATGTTGTACAATGAAGTTGATAAACCTTCGTTACCTTCAATAGATAAAATTGTTGATACCGTAAGTAGAAGTTATATATGTCTTTCACCCTACAATGCGGAAGTCGATCTTTCAGAATATGAAAAAGAGAATACACTTTTATTAGCTGCCGAGAGTGCAAAAGTAATCGATGGCGATATTATTCTAACAACCCTTTCTTCTCAAAAGCACCGGATAATGGTAAAGATTGAAGTTAATCCAAAAGAAAATATGACACGAGCTTTTGTTATCACGAGGGAAACAAATTTATATAGTTACGTTCTTCTCTCTTTGACCAATGGAAATGATAGCGAGATTTTTCCAACAAATATAGATGGTATTGCAGCTTTCAATTACAGTGATAAAAGAAATTGGAAAAACGATAGTATCGTTTTACTATTACCGATCATCTCTTTCAAAATTGAAAAAGCTAATGCTGTTGATGGGATAATTTCTGATCCTTCCGGGCGTATATCATACAATTTGGGAACAAACAAGCTTTTTGCAAATGAAGAGCTGCTTCGATCGGGGGGAAAAATTTTATTTATCTATTCTAATAAAGAATACTTGCTACAAGATTTAAATACGAACAATTTTCAGGCACCCAATTATCAAGAGGGGGTTCTGATTGAAGTTAAGATTTTTTAGATTATGATTCATAACCATGAAAATAAAGATTTATTCTTTATTGAAAATGACTTCGGGACATTGAATCACATTTTACCTTTAATTTCCTCTCCACGAATGAAACTACTAAAACTTACCGGGTTCCTCGAAAAAATTTTGCAAACCGAAAACAATGCTGCTATAGCGGCATATTCAACTTATTTGATCAACTCTTATTCGAAAATCATTACTGCGCCTAATTTTATTTCAACTCCTTTTATATTTTTTGATCGTATTTATAACAGCATAAACCAACTTTCATCTTCAGTAGATGGGGAAAAAACAATTGAACGTCTGCAGCTTATACTTGATCAATTACAGAGAGAAAAACAAAAGATTCTTCTTCTGATTAATAATCGCACAATCAAACAATCCATTTCCGGCAGACAGGGGTCAGAAGGCGTAAAAATCCCATTAGTTGAAAAAGAAAGTCTTCTAAAAAATATCCAGCCTCAATTTGGCAGTTTAAATAAGCTAAATATTTCTCTTGTGGAGGATAAAGGGAACGATTCAAAAATAGAAATAAAATTTAACAACATTATATCCCAAATCAATAAGATTGATGTTCAAAAATGTTTTACCGCCGGTAAACTTATTGCCGAAAAACTTTTTGCCGCAAAAGTTAAAAACAATCTTTTGATAAATTGCTATTTTGACGGCGCTAACAGTTACGACGGAATTTCATTCGGCGCCGGCTTAACAGTAATTTTTATTTGTTCAATATTGAAACTTATTAACTACAAGGAAATATTTAGTTTCAAAGATGACGTTGCGATAACCGGTTGTATTGATGAAGAAGGGAATTTCTTACCGGTGGCGGAAGATGGGTTAAAAATAAAATCAGAGGCATGTTTTTTTTCAGAAGTGAAATACTTTATAGTTCCCTCAGTACAAAAAGGAATTGTTATACAGAAATATCGGGAAATTGAGGCAGAGTATAAATTAAAAGCTCCCGAAGTGATAGGAGCGGATAATATTTCTCCTGACTTGTACATTTTAGTGCGGCATCAGTTTTAATCGATCCAACAATTTTGAAACTTCCTCCGATAAAGGAACTCGCTTAATAATAATTTTATTGTTAATCTTATTTAAGAGTTTAGCGTCAGTTATTGTTTTACATTCAGAAAGAAAAGCCTGTATTGACAGATTTGTTTTTATTTCGACATACTTTGAAACAGCTAAAGCCATAAAGCAAATTAGTATGTGAACTTTAATAGGGTCTTTCTTAAAATGAAAAATGGGCCGAGTCTTTAAATCGTGTTTAGATATTCTAAATGCTTGTTCGATTTTATAAAGTTGATGGTAGCGTTCAATAACCAGTTGGTTGCTGATCGTTTTTTCATCAAGATTAGTATAGTAACCCTTAATGCCAAGTAAGATGTTTGTTTTGTCAATGAGTTCAGAGTTTAGTTGATTTTTTGCTTCAGTTGTTTTTACAAATTTTACTTTCTTTGTTTTTCCGGGATGCTGAAGTATTTCTTTAGCTTTAGTAATCTGTTTGTCCATTTCAAATTTATCTTTATCAAAACGTTTTTTAGAAAATTCACAAATTAAGTAACCAAGATCAGTGCTCAGTCTAATGTCGGCTAAATCAGTTCTCGGTAGTTGTTTGTCAATAGCACTCAATAGATCGGCTTGCAGACAGCTCAAACGAGCGCCAACTATATAATCGATTTTAGCTGTTTTTAAGTTTTCAATATTATCAGCGCTAATCATTGCAGCATCAGCCACAACTGTTAAAGTCTTTATGTCGTGTTTTTTCTTAAAGTCCTTGATAATTGGAACGAGCGTATGTCCTTCAAATGTGTTACCTGGAAAAAGATCATAAGCTACGGGGAATCCATCTTTGTTGACGACCAAGCCAACGACAATCTGTGGTTGATTAGATTTATTGTCTTTGGAAAATCCGGTTTTACGAAAATCATCTGATTTGAATGTTTCAAAATATAATGTGGTTACATCATAAAAGACTATTGCAAAGTCAAACTCAAATTCCTTGACGGCAAAATTAATAGTTAGCTCTTCTATTTTATTTTTCAGTTTTAGTAGTGCCGGAAGTATATCGTAAAGAGTTTGTCTTCGGTGTTTTATGTTAAAATAGGTTTCTAAAAGCTCAAGCGAGCGTAATTTTGAAGCGGGTTCAATAATGCGGATAGTAACTAAATCATTAAGCAACTTGCTGCCAAAACAAGTGTAACCTAATCGTGCTTGTAATTTGTATAATATCTCGTATAAAAAAGTGTGCTGAAATCCAAGATATTCGCATTGCTCAAGTGAAATGAAACCTTCTTCTTGCGGAAACAGAGGAATTTGTTTTGTTTGTTCGGCAATCCAATTGGCGGCGTTATCCCAAAGTAAAATTACTTCATCTTTGTTACGGGCGGAGCCAATGTGTTTTACAATTACTCGTCTACGGTTTTCGTATTTGATCACTTGCACAGCAATACTATCCGAACCAGTTCTGACTTTACGAATGTGATACTTCATAGTTTTTTAGGGGGGGTAAGCCCCTTAGTGCGACAAATTACTATTTCTAAAACCGTAACTTATTTAAAAACAACGACTTATTTTTTAAAAAATTTCCCCCGGACAAGTCAGGAAATATAGAAGCATTTAGTAACCATATTCAATTATATTTTAATGATTTATACAAATTATTAATAAAATTAAGTTGATGCCAATGGTTGGCTAATGGATATTACAATATATGCGTAAGGCGACATAGTAAGTGTGAAAAAGCATTGGATGAAGAATCGCCGGGGGCTGGGTGTCCCGACTGAGTAGTTTGACTGTTCACTATTCTTCTCTCACATATATTCCGGTTATCGAATTTAAATGTACTTCTTAAATATAACCGAAGTATTATGCCCGCCGAAACCAAAGGCATTACTTAACGCATAAGTAACTTCCCTCTCTTGAGGCTTGTTAAATGTATAATTAAGATCACATTCGGGATCAGGATGTTCAAAATTAATTGTAGGTGGAATTTTGCTGTTCATAATTGCAAGTATTGATGCAATGGATTCGACAGCGCCCGCCGCGCCAAGAAGATGCCCGGTCATACTTTTTGTGGATGAAATATTCATCTTGTAAGCATGCCCGCCAAAAACCTCTTTAATGGCTTTTGTTTCCGCAATATCACCAAGCGGGGTAGATGTGCCATGCAGGTTTACGTAATCAATATCTGTTGTGCTTATTCCCGCATCTTTAAGCGCCATATAAATTGCAAGCTTTGCACCCGTGCCTTCGGGATGAGGCGCGGTAATATGATGCGCATCGGCAGATAAACCAAGCCCAACAAATTCCGCATAAATTTTTGCTCCGCGGTTAAGCGCATGTTCCAGTTCTTCAAGAATTAAACAGCCTCCGCCTTCGCCCATTACAAAGCCGTCACGCGTGACGTCAAACGGGCGGCTTGCTGTTTCGGGAGAATCGTTACGGGTTGATAAAGCTCTGCTCGCATTAAACCCTCCAACACCAATTTCATTAATCGCAGCTTCGCTTCCGCCGGTTACCATAACATCTGCATAGCCGTTTCTAATAAGCATAAAAGAATCAATCATGTTGTTGTTTGCAGTAGCGCATGCAGATACTGCAGAGTAATTAGGACCGCGTAAACCGTGAATAATTGAAATGTAACCTGCCGCAATATCCGGAATAAGCATCGGAATAAAGAATGGCGAAATGCGTGAAGGTCCTTCGTTATTATTTATAACCGCCTGATGATAAAATGTTTGAATGCCGCCTATACCGCTTCCGAAAATAACACCAATACGTCCGCGCTCTTCCCCGCTTAATGTAGAAGTGTCGATGCCGCTGTCCTTTATTGCCTGCCCGGCTGAAACGAGCGCATAGTGAGCATAGGGATCGAGACGGCGTGCGGTTTTTTTATCGATATAGTTTGTTACTTCGAAGCCTTTAAGTTCACATGCAAATTTTGTGTCGCATCTTGACGCGTCAAAACCTTTGATTGGCGCGCATCCGCTTTTACCCGCCATCATTCCGTTCCAAAATTCTTCAACTGTTAAACCGATAGGAGTAACCGCTCCCATACCAGTAACTACAACTCTTCTTTGATTCGTATTTATCATTAATAATCCTTATTTAGTTTTCAAAACAGAAAGCCCTCATGCGGGGCGGGGAAAAGATAAAAAATTAGGTGCAAAGATAAAATGATTCTCTGAAACTTGAAATTTAAGGTCGACTTATTGAAGGAGAGAGAAACTCATTTTAATCTATCCTTTAAAATTCGTTACTAACTGAAGTTACGCACTTTGTGATTTCTTAGTGTCTTTGTGACAAAAAGAAAGTTTAAAAAATGAGCCACAAAAGCACTAAGTCACCAAGTTTCACTAAGAATATTTTATGAAATTCAACTCATGCGTAACTTCAGTTACTAAGAAATCAATCCGTCAAACTTGTCAGCTGTTAAGCGGAAGATTTGCCATTCGTCCATCATTGAAGCGCCGAGGCTCTTATAAAATTCAATCGACGGCGTATTCCAATTTAGCACTGCCCACTCTACCCTTCCGCAATCTCTTTCCTTTGCAAGTTTTACCAAACTCAAAAGCAATTGTTTTCCTATCCCTTTACCCCGCAGGCTTGGACGAACATACAAATCTTCGAGATAAATTCCCGGTTTACCTACGAATGTAGAAAAGTTGTGAAAGAATAATGCATATCCTGCCGGCTGCCCTTCATATTCTGAAATTAACACCTCGGCATACGCACGCCCACCGAAAAGATTTTTTCTTAAAGTTTCCTCATCCGCTTTTACTTCGTGCGATAATTTTTCATACTCAGCAAGCTCGCGGATAAAATTTAATATTAACGTTATATCTTTTTCTTCAGCAGTTCTAATAACCAGTTTATCTTTTTTTAGTACTATCATTCTCATTCCTAATAATTAAACATATGATGGTAAACGGGGAATTAAAGTTGAAAGTATAATAGAGTTTCTGCAAAATAGCTTCTCTGTCATTTCGAAGGAGTCTTCTGCCAAAGGCATCCCTTTGGGAGACTGAGAAATCTCTTAAGAACATGAGATTTCTCCCTTCGGTCGAAATGACATTAACCTGAAAAATTTATTTTGCAGAAACTCTAATGTAATCCGCAGGTTAGTTAACCGGCAGATTAATTTTTATTTGCGCTAAACACCAACATATTTCTAACGGCAAAATCAACTCGTTGTCCTTATCTCCCCACTTTTCGTTTTCATCTTCCTTATTCCAACTTCTTTCTTCTTATTTCTTACTTCTTTCTATTTGCTCTCTCTTTTCCATCCATATGTTTACTTTTATTGCTGCAACAGAAAAAATATAACCAAAGGCGCTGCCTACCAATACGCCGCTGAGAATATCTGACGGATAATGAAGCCCGAGATAAACACGGCTGATAGCGATAAGCGAAGCTGCAATAAACAGAGGTAATTTTAAGTGCGGGTATATTCTATAAAATAAAACCGCCACCGCAAAATTGTTTGTTGCATGGTTCGAAGGAAAAGAAAAAGTTCCGTTGCAACCAAGCGGAGTTAAAACATCGGTCAGTGCGTTGCAGGGTCTAATCCGTTCAAAAATTTCCTTTATAACTTTGTGCTGTAATTGGTCGGTAACTACAATCATCAAAACAACCGCCGCGGCAGCAATTCGTCCCTGCCGTCCGCCCTTGGTTAATAATATTCCCAGAAGAATTATATAAGCAATGTACCAGTTGTTAACATTAGTTATAATTGAAAAAAACTTATCGAGAAATCCTACAGAAAGCGTATGATTAAAAAAGTAAAATATCGTTACATCAATAGAGTATAAGAATTCAGCCATATAAACTAAAAATTTTTTCCAAAGTATAATCTATAAAAAAAATAAATAGTATACTTGCTCAGCAAAATATATTTCGGTTTTCCGATTTTCGACTTTCAATAAAAAATGATTAGATTTGGTTAGTTTTTTAAAGGTAATAGCATGAAAAATTCTACCGCGAATGTAGTTGGTTATCTTGTAAACGAAAAACCGCCGTTTACCAGCAAAGAATATGATGTAATTAAAAAAGAATACAACGACCTTTTGGCAATACCGTTAAAAGTAATGGCTTTGCTGATTGCCATTTCCGGTCTGTTTGCTATGATTTTTGAAGTGCGCTACTTCGCCGATTATTCGGTTCAGGTTTACGGGGTAAGACTTTCATCAACGATAATTGCTTTCGGTGTACTTGTTCTTCTTAACTTGAAGAAAAGCAAAAATTATACTGTATCGCTTGTTCATGTTTTACTCATTTCTATAATCGCTTCATCCGGTTATATGATTTATCTTCTCCCGTCAACCCTGGTTGTTAATGCGCAAATTGTTGGTTTGATGATTTTCACTTCAGCTTTATTTTTAAGCTGGGAAGTAAAAAACCAGATTGTGGTTGCAATATATTATAACATTGTTTTTGCTATGGCAATATTATTAAACGACCAGGATATTTATTTCCTTCCGAATATGTATGAATCGGTTCTGTTTGTAATTTTCCTCAGCGTTATATCGGTTGTTGGCAGCGCGGTTAATTTTAAATTACGAATGCAGCTTGCAGAGAAATCTTTATTCCTCCGTCAATCGGAAAGAAAATATAGATCAATATTTGATAATTCTGTTGAGGGAATTTTTCAATCGGACATTAGTGGAAAATTTATTACCGTAAACCCAGCCTTGATTAAAATTTTAGGATACGAATCGGAAGACGAAATATTGCGGGCTGATATCGAAAAAGAAATTTATTTTAATCCAGAAGACAGACAAAAGCTTATAGACGAGTTAAAAGAAAAAAAGGTGGTAAAAGATTATATACTTCAGTTAAAGAAAAAAGACGGTGAAGAAGTTATCGTAAAATTAAATGACAAACTTGTTAAAGATGAATTTACCGATCGTGTATATTTTGAAGGGAATATGCACGACATAACAACGCAGATTAAATTAGAAAAAGAAAGAGAAAAAGCTGAGACAGCTTTACGCGCTGAAAAAATTAAATCGGATATGCTTGCAAAAGAAGCCGTTCAATCAAACGTAATTAAAAGCCAGTTCCTTGCAAACATGAGCCATGAAATCCGCACGCCTATGAACGGCGTGATCGGTTATTTAACTCTCATCGAAAACAATTCTTATAAAAACATGGAGGAGATGAAACAGTTTTTGTCCGGCGCACGTACTTCAGCCGAAGCGCTGCTCGATATTATTAACGATATACTCGATATATCAAAAATAGAAGCGGGAAGGATGCAGCTGGAAGATGAATGTTTTAACCTCATGGATGTTGTGAATGATTCAATTGCAATGGTTTCTGCAAGAGGGAAAGAAAAACAAATATTATTTAATAAATATATTGATGATGAAACTCCTGTTTTTGTTTCAGGAGATTCTGTTAGAGTAAGGCAAATTTTCGTAAACCTATTGAGTAACGCAGTTAAGTTTACCGAAGATGGAAATGTGAATATTCACATTAAAGCTAAACCAATCGCCGACACTGGAACTCAAATTTATGCTATGGTGGAAGACTCCGGCATAGGTATTCCGGAAGATAAAATCAATTTGCTCTTTCAGCCTTTTACTCAGGTGGATGGTTCTCATACACGAAAATATGGCGGCACTGGCTTAGGGCTTGTAATATGTAAACAGCTTACCGAAATGATGGGAGGAAATATTGTTGTTAAAAGTGAGGAGGGTAAAGGAAGCAAATTTTATTTCACTATAAAACTAAGCCTTCAACAAAATGAAAACGCCGGAGTTACTTTTAAAAAATTTAAAGGAGCGGACAAAGCTGATCAAAAAATCGTTTCTTCATATCTTAGTTCCGACAATAAATTATTCCGCGCAAAGTACAGAATTCTTTTGGTTGAAGACAATGAAGTAAATAGAAAAGTAGCCGTTCGTATTTTAGAAGACGCAGGCTTTAGTGTTGGACAGGCTACAGACGGTTTCAAGGCAATTGAAGCAGTACAGACAGACGACTTCAGCGTTGTTTTGATGGATGTGCAGATGCCGGGCATAGACGGATTTGATACCACACGGCGCATCAGAGGTTTTGGCGGTAAATTTAGTACGATTCCTATTATAGCAATTACTGCCCATGCACTAAAAGGGGACAAGGATAAGTGTATAAATGCGGGGATGAACGATTATGTTTCAAAGCCAATCCGCGCTGAAGAATTGATTCGAATGATTGATTACTGGCTCGGTATCGGTGAAAGTTCGGGTGAAAGAATTGATGTGCCGGTTTCCGCTCCAAATGAAGTAGTATTCGATTTTGAACATCTCCAAAGAATGAGCCTTGGCAATGAAAATTTTAAGAGAGATTTATTAAAAACTTATTTTGATGATATCTCTAAACGAATAAGTAAACTTGAAGAGCATATAACGGGAAAAGATTACACGCGTGCCGGGTACGAAGCGCACACAATTAAAGGAGCAAGTTATTCAGTAGGCGCAAGAGCCGCCGCTGGTATTGCGCTCGCGCTCGAAGAAGAAATAAAAAAACAAAACGATCTAATGATGAAGGACTTACAGCTCAAACTAAAAATTATTTATGATGAAACCTGTGAAATAGTTAAGCAAACTTTGAAATAAAAAAAAGCTGCCTTCATTCTTTTGATGACAGCTTAATTATCATTTCAATTTAGAGAATTACTTCATAAGAAGAACTTCTTTTATCCTCTCCATCGCCCAGTCGATTTCTTCTTTCTTAATTACAAGCGGCGGAGCAAAACGAATTACATTCTCGTGTGTTTCTTTGCAGAGAATTCCTTTGTGCATCAGCGCTTCGCAAAAACGGCGCGCGCCTCCTGCTTCTGGCTTTAATTCCACACCGATAAATAATCCTTTGCCGCGTATTTCCTTAACATGCTGCGAACCGGCATCCCTCAATTTAGTCCGGAAGTATTCTCCCATTTCGGCGGAGTTTTCTATTAATTTTTCTTCCACTAAAACTTTAATACTTTCGCGGGCAACTGCGGCGCCCAGCGGGTTGCCGCCAAACGTTGAGCCGTGATCGCCGGGATTAAAAACGCCGAGCACTTCTTTATCCGAAAGAACTGCCGAAACCGGATAACATCCACCGGAAAGGGCTTTGCCAATAATTACCGCATCGGGACGAATATCTTCATACATGTAGGCAAATAATTTTCCGCTTCTGCCAAGTCCGCTTTGAATTTCATCTGCAACGAATAAAACATTGTTCTTCTTGCAGATGTCGTATGCTTTCTTCAAAAATCCCTCGGGTGGAACTACAACTCCGCCTTCGCCCTGAATTGGCTCAACCAAAAAGGCAACTGTGTTTGGCGTAATTGCTTTTTCAAGCTCTTCAGAATTTCCATATCCGATTACTTTAAATCCCGGAGTAAACGGACCAAAGCCGTCTTTGTATTGAGCTTCGGTAGAAAAGCTAACGATTGAAATTGTTCTACCGGCAAAGTTATTCGTGCAGGTAATTATCTCGGCTGCATCTTCTTGAACTCCTTTAACTTTGTAGCCCCATTTACGCACAGCTTTTAATGCAGTTTCAACAGCCTCGGCGCCGGAGTTCATCGGCAGAACCATTTCGTAACCGGTTAGCTCGCTTAGTTCTTTGTATAAAAATGGAAGCTGATCGTTGCGGAATGCTCTTGATGTTAAAGTAATATTATCCGCTTGTTTTTTTAACGCACTAACAATTCTTGGATGGCAGTGCCCCTGGTTAACTGCGGAGTAGGCTGCGAGGCAATCCAAATATTTTTTTCCGTCAACATCGTAAACCCAAACGCCTTCGCCTTTGTGCAGCACTACATCAAGAGGATGATAGTTGTGTGCGCCATATTTTTCTTCAATTTGAATAAATTCTTTGGTAGTCATAGTAATCCTAATTTTTATTTATAATTCCTTCTGAAATTTATCAAATAAAGAGAGATTAAAAAAATTTGTTATCTTTGATAGTGAGCGTCACATTTAATATTAAGGGTAAGGCTAATTTCATTTAGCTTTGCAGCCTAAAGGTTTATTTTTATAAGTGTATGATAGAAATAAAAACAAATATAATTGAGTTAAGAACTAAAGGTGATACCGAGGTTATCGATATTACAGTTGAAGTTCAAGAATTGCTTACCGACGCAAAGTTTGCTGAAGGAAGCGTATTAATTTTTACGCCCGGTTCTACTGCCGGAATAACAACAATTGAATTTGAGCCGGGACTTCAGAAAGACTATCCTGCTTTTTTTGAAAAAATAATTCCATCCAACCAACAATATAAACATAACGATACCTGGCATGACGGCAACGGACATTCGCATGTGCGCGCATCTCTACAGGGCGCTTCTATTACGGTTCCCTTTATTGATGGCAGGCTAATCCTCGGCACATGGCAGCAGATTATTTTAATTGATTTTGATACTCATCCCCGTACACGAAAAGTAGTTGTTCAATTTACCGGAAAGAAAAAATAATTAATGACAAAAAAAATATTTATACTGTTTATAATTCTACCGCTCACATTAATTTTATCGTGGGGCAGAGAGGGACATTTTTTAATTGCGCGTTATGCAGTTCAAAATCTTCCCAAAGAGATGGAATATTTTAAACAATGGGAAGACTACATAGTCAAACACTCAATTGATGCTGATAATAGAAAAGAAATTGACGGCGAAGATGTTAAGCATTTTATTGATATAGATTTTTATGAAGAATACTTCAGCGGAAGTGTAATCCATGATAAAAATCAATTGGTTAAAAAATATGGCGATAGCATAGTTAACTCAACAGGCGTTCTTCCCTGGGCTACAGTTACAACATACGATAATCTTGTGCAGGCTTTTAAAGAAAAAAACCGGGATAAAGTATTAATACTCGCTTCCGACCTTGCTCATTACGTTGCCGACGGTCATCAGCCGATGCACACAATATTAAATTATGATGGTCAGTTAAGCGGACAAAAAGGAATTCATAAACGTTATGAAACCGAAATGGTTGAGCGGTACAAAGATGAAATTGTTAATTCCGGTTTAAAAGATTCGCTTAATATTATAAGCAATCCGCTCGAATTTGTTTTTAATTATATTATAGAATCTAACTCATACGATCCCGTTATTTTTTCTGCAGATAATTTTGCTTATCAATATACAGGCAGCAGGAAAAGTGAAGATTATTACAAACTCCTCTGGTTTAAAACAAAACATGTAACATTTAACAGAATCAATGCTGCCTCAAATGCTCTATCAGTATTATACTACAGCGCATGGGCTAGCGCCGGCAAACCCAATTTGAAAGAAATTAATTAATTATTATAAAGATTGTGAAAAACGAAATGAAAACTACATATCTACTTTTTATTATTTCCCTTTTTACACAGTTAAGCTTTGGACAGGTAATAACCTGGCTGCCTAACTTCCCCACTGACAGTGATTCTATTACGGTTGTTTTTGATGCCGCGCAGGGAAGCGGCGGACTTGCTAATTACGCAGGCGATGTTTACGCTCATACCGGCGTTATTACAAATCTTAGTGCCAGCGGAAGTGATTGGAAATATGTAAAAACAAACTGGGGCGTTAATACGCCCGAAACTAAACTAACAAGAATTGGCACAAATCTTTACGAATTTAAAATTAAACCTTCGGTTAGAGCTTTTTACGCTGTGCCGCAAAGCGAAATTATATTACAAGTTGCTTTTGTTTTCCGCAGCGGAGTTCAGGTTAACGGGCAGTGGCTCGAAGGAAAAACTTCAACTAATGGAGATATTTTTCTTCCTTTATCGGTTGGAGGATTAAATGTAGCTATAATAAACCCTGTTGAGCGTCCGGTTATAAAAAATCTTAACGATACAATTATGGTAAATGTTGTTTCTGCCAATTCAAATAATCTTCAATTATATGTGGACGGAAGTATTGTTTCGCAAACTACTTCAAACTCTATTGAGTATTCAATTATTACAAATCAAACAGGTAAAAAATGGGTTAAGGCTGTAGCCACGGGAACCGGAGGGGCTGAAGTTGCTGACTCATTTTACTTTGTTGTTAATGCGCCGGTTGTCGTTCAAGCTCTTCCTCAAGGAAACCGCGACGGAATAAATTATAAATCTGCCACGCAGGTTGTGTTATCTATATACGCTCCCGAAAAAGATTACGTTTATGTTATAGGCGATTTTACCAATTGGGAGGTAGACCCCGCATACATGATGAAAAGAACTCCCGACCAATTCAGGTATTGGATTGAGATAAACAATCTTTCACCCGGCACAGAATACAGATTTCAATATCTTGTTGACGGCAACTTACCAATTGCCGATCCTTATTCTGAAAAAATTCTTGACCCATGGAACGATCAATATATCAGCAGCTCAACTTACCCAAATCTTATTAGTTACCCTGTTACTAAAACTTCTCAGATTGTTTCTGTTCTTCAAACCGGACAGACGGCATATAACTGGCAGGTAACTAATTTTCAAAAACCGGACAAATCTAAGCTTATTATTTATGAATTATTGATCCGGGATTTTCTTGCAACGCATGATTATAAAACTTTAAAAGATACGCTTGGATACTTAAAACTGCTCGGTGTGAACACAATCGAGCTTATGCCAATTATGGAGTTTGAAGGCAATGAAAGTTGGGGATACAATGTTATGTTTCATCTTGCGCCTGATAAATATTATGGACCCAAAAATGAACTAAAAAAATTTATTGATGAGTGCCATGCTCAGGGAATTGCAGTTATTCTCGATATGGTTCTTAACCATGCGTTTGGTAACTCGCCGTTGGTTAGATTATATTTTGATGCCGCTGCAGGCAAGCCAGCTTTAAATAGTCCATACTTTAACCGGGATCCGAAACACGATTACAATGTCGGTTACGATTTCAATCATGAAAGCGCAGCCACACAATATTTTGTAGACCGCGTAAACTCATTCTGGTTAAGCGAGTACAAATTCGACGGTTTCCGTTTCGACCTTTCAAAAGGATTTACACAGCGCAACAGCCTTGGCAACGTTAGTTATTGGGGGCAGTACGATCAATCAAGAATAAACATACTAAAAAGAATGGCAGATAAATTATGGGAAACAGATTCAACCGCTTACGTAATTCTCGAACACTTTGCAGACAACAGTGAAGAAGTTGTATTATCTAATTACGGAGCACTGCTCTGGGGCAATATGAATTACAATTATAACGAAGCAACAATGGGTTATAATAGTAATTCAAATTTAACATGGGGTTCTTATAAAGCCCGCGGCTGGCTTTATCCGCATCTTGTAACCTACATGGAAAGCCATGATGAAGAAAGATTGATGTTCAAAAATTTACAATATGGAAATTCGAGCGGAAGTTATAATATTAAAGATCTGCCCGTCGCTTTAAATCGTGTAAAACTTGCTTCTGCATTTTTCTTTACAATCCCCGGACCAAAAATGCTGTGGCAGTTTGGCGAGCTGGGATACGATGTCTCAATTAATGACCCATGCCGTGTTTGTAACAAACCAATTAAGTGGGAGTATTACAGCGATGTTAACCGGCGCAATCTTTATAAAGTAACACAGGCTTTAATAGACTTGAAGAAAAATTACGAAGCTTTTGAGACAACAGATTATACGCTTGACGTAACCGGCGCGGTTAAAAGAATAAATTTATATCATTCAACCATGGATGTTTCTGTAGTGGGTAACTTCGATGTTATAACAAAAACAGCTAATCCTAATTTCTCCAACACCGGCTGGTGGTATGATTTCTTCAGCGGTGATAGTTCAAACGTAACAAACACTACAGATCCTATTTCACTTGAACCGGGAGAGTTTCACATTTATTCCAACGTAAGATTGCCGGCGCCGGAACCTGGAATTTTACTTGATGTTGAAAACGAAAATTATACAAATATTGCAGTTCAAGATTATCTGCTTGAGCAGAACTATCCAAACCCATTTAATCCGACGACAAAAATTCGTTATACAATTCCTTTGGGAGAGACACACAGAGGTGCGTCTGTACAAAACGTCGTATTAAAAGTTTATGACGTCCTTGGCAACGAAGTGGTAACATTAGTTGATGAATTTAAACCTGCAGGAAATTATGAGGTTGAATTTAACGCCAATAGATTGGCGAGCGGTGTTTACTTCTATCGATTAACCTCCGGATCATTTTCTGATTCAAAAAAATTAATATTACTTAAATAGGAAAGTTTTCTAAACATTTAATCAAGTTGCTCAAAATAAATATTGTCATGTAGTTTAATAATGCTTCCGGTTCATCGGTTGATTCTCTGTTTTGATTTTAATTTGAATCATAGATTTGCTTACCAGATGGCACAGAGCAAGTAGTTGGCTGCAGGGCTAACAGACGACACAGCAGTAACATGATTGCAGATTTGAAAAAAGATAAAATGGAAAACGCCAGCCCGCAAAAGCAAGAGTTTGGCAGCCCATCCCTTCGCTGCCAAACACATGCTTTTTCCCCACGCACACGGATTAGAAAGATAATTTCGGATTTAAATTAAAAATAAAATTGTATTTTGCAGATTGATAACTGAATTAAAAATGAGATTAAAAGCATAAGATGAGTTTGTTTCAAAAATCGGTAGAAAAAAAATATTTAAACGAATTAGATTCAGTTCTGATTGAAAAGAAATACAAGGAATTTCAAGACTATTTTGGAAATCCCTCGATTCAAAAGAATATCAGAAATTCTAACGAGGAGCAATTTCAAGAGGGATTTTTACGTGAACTTTTCGTTTCGATTTTGGGATATACACTCAATCCACAACCAAATTTCAACCTGACAACTGAATTAAAAAACATTGCAAACAGCAAAAAGACCGATGGGGCGATTCTATTAAGGGGGCATGCCTCATTGACTAAACAAAACTCCTTAGAAGTAGCATTCCCTATTGCAGTTATTGAATTGAAAGGAACTGACACAACCGACTTAGATAAAATTGAATCACAGGCATTCGGGTACAAAAACCATCATCCGAAATGTGTTTATGTGATTACTTCAAACTTTGAAAAACTCCGTTTTTACATTCAAAATGCGGTTGACCATATCGATTTTGATTTGTTCAACTTGACCCAGGAGCAGTTTTCGCTAATGTGGCTTTGTTTGGCAAAAGACAACTTACTAAACGGATTGCCTCAAAAAATTAAGGAATCATCGCTTTTACAAGAAGAGAATATTACTAAAAAACTGTATGCCGATTACTCAAAATACCGTGAAGCGATTTACAACAACCTTGTAGAGAATAATCCCGAAACGGACAAACTCTTACTTTTCAAGAAAACACAGAAATTACTTGACCGTTTTCTGTTTATCTTTTTCGCTGAAGATAGATTGTTGCTGCCGCCAAATTCAATCAGCGAAATAGTAAAGCAATGGACAACCTTAAAAGAGGAATTAGACGAATATGTTCCATTATACGACCGGTTTAAAAAGTATTTCGGTTACATGAACACAGGTTACAAAGGTAAGAAATACGATATTTACGCATACAACGGCGGGCTGTTTGCACCCGATGAAATACTGGATAACATTTCGATTGACGATGATATTCTTCATAAACATACACTAACATTAAGCCGGTACGATTTTGAAACAGATGTTGATGTAAATATCCTTGGACATATTTTTGAACATTCGTTGGGCGAGATTGCGGCAATAGCCGCAACAATGGGACATGCCCCATTGACTACAGATACCCCACTGACAAATACGAGTAAACGCAAGAAAGACGGAATTTTCTATACACCCAAATACATTACTAAATATATTGTAGAAAATACCGTTGGTAAGCTTTGCGATGAAAAACGCAAAGAGTTTGGCATTGTAGATGAAGAATATGCCAAAGGTCGTAAAAACAGAAAAAAGGACACCATTACAGCCCTTGATAAAAAATTGACCGATTACAGAAATTGGTTATTAAGCTTAACAATACTCGACCCTGCTTGTGGTTCAGGAGCATTCTTAAATCAGGCATTAGACTTTTTAATTACCGAACACCGCAAAATTGATGATTTACGTGCGCAGCTTTTTGGAAGTGGTTTGGTTCTCTCCGACATCACAACCGACATTCTCGAAAAAAACATTTACGGTGTTGACCTAAACGAAGAATCGGTTGAAATTGCAAAACTCTCACTTTGGTTGCGAACCGCACAAAAAGGCAGAAAGCTAAACAAACTGAACAACAATATTAAATGTGGAAATTCGCTGATTGACGACCCCGAAGTCGCAGGTGAGAAAGCATTTAATTGGTATAAAGAATTCCCGAATGTTTTTAAGGAAAAGGAAAAGAAAATATGGCACGTTACAACGGCTACACATAATTCGCGATACTCGCAGCGGATGTTCGACAACCATATTGTAGTTGGCGAACCCTTATGGTTCGATAAGGAAGATGAAATAATAATAACCGAAACAGTAAGAGATATAGCCATAGAAGATAAGCTGAATGTTCTGGAATATAATATCTGCGGCGACCACATGCATATTCTGCTGGTGTGTGAAGAAGAAGAATTACCGAAAATAGTAGGAAAACTAAAATCGGTAAGTGCGAAAATACGAAATAGAAAGCGGGGCTATACTGCCGAAGCTATCGGCGCGGCAGTAACAAGGGGGCATGCCGCAAATGGCGACCGCTCACGCACTTCCGAAAGCGGTATCGGCGCGGCAGTAACAAGGGGGCATGCCGCAAATGGCGACCGCTCACGCATTTCCGGAAGCGGTATCGGCGCGGCAGTAACAAGGGGGCATGCCGCAAAT
>Ga0210027_1002118_pt1 | contig 17633 bp, 9 predicted proteins | sample CryGeymeta201510_FD_183978 | JGI IMG/M metagenome (GOLD analysis project Ga0210027, IMG submission 183978) | Groundwater microbial communities from Crystal Geyser aquifers in Utah, USA - Crystal Geyser metaG 2015-10 (SPAdes) (version 2) | ecosystem: Environmental > Aquatic > Deep subsurface >...
TTACGCCGGCTTCTACAAGCTCTGGAACTGGTGCTAGGGAATTGTGCACTGGAGCCATTTTGTGCCTCATTTGTACACCATCTATCATTGAGCGTGGACATACGATTACTGGCATCTCCGCTTCCTTAATTAGTTTGATCACTTCGTGCATGTAGTCGTCCTCCTGTGCCGCAAGTGAACATGCGTGAACTGCATTTACGCGGCCATGTAGTCCGTGTTCGATAACTTTACGCGCCAGTAACTCTGTGTCTTTTTCGTCCGGATCGTTGTTCTGATCTATGTGTACGTCTATAGTCTTCCCGTGTTTTTTGGCTATCTCAAAGATATAGTCTAAATGTTCAGCTTGGTTGGGTCTGTCGCGAGAGGGGAGTCCTCCCATTACGTCGACATAAGGTGCCGCTTTCTCGATCCACTCTTTGGCTTTTGGATCCATGGCGCCTTCAAGTACTTGAGAGCATATCTGTATTTGCAGTTTGTCTTTGTATTTTTCCTTTACTTCCAATGCTGCTTCGATGCACATCATTCCCACAGTGTTATCTACATCTATGTTTGTACGCGTGATTGTTGATCCTTGCGATATCATATTCTCGGCACTGATACACATGCGCTGTATTAAGTTCTCATGAGTGTATTTGGCTTTTACGTCTTTCCACAAATCCCATTTTGCCTCCATGCTGTCTAATGTCATCTCCAAAGTTTCCGGCGTAATGACATATGCCTTATCAAAATGAGCATGGCATGATACTACTCCTCCTTTGGATGCGATTTTTTGACGCAAGAGGCTTTGTAGGTCCCATTTGTCCATGATGTCTGTTGGTTTAAGTTGTGTTAACTCCTTATAAGATCTTTGATCTCAGCTTCTATCTTGTCTAGTTGTAAATTTCCTGTGCCGCCTTGGTGTGTCGACATTTTGAGTAGTCTGTCGATGTCAGCTTCGGTTATCTTGATTTTATCTATGTTGGCTCCTATCTCTTGATATGCATCGCGGAAGGTCATGCCTTCTTTGACTTTTTCAAAAGCTTTATGAGCTGCGAATAAGCCGGGGCATCCAAGCATGGATTTTATAAGTACCTCTTTATTAGGCTTGATGTTGTTCAGAATTACTTCCATCGCTTCAAGTGACATTTCTGTGTACATCAGGCCAAGGAATAACGGCCTCTTTATCTCTTGGCCGTCTCTGTGGTATCCGGAAATCTTGTTGAGTATATTCATAGACATTTCCTGTCTGCATGACAGTACTGTTGCTGTGCGGCCTCTTATTAGTTCTGCTACGTCAAGATTCTTCTTCTGGGGCATAATCGATGATCCTGTTGCTATGCTGTCGTCCATGCTGAAGAACTGGAATTCCTGCGTTGTAAAGAATAATAGGTCGCATGCAAGTCTATTAAGACTGAGCATTACTTGGCAGCAGGCTTCGAGAACAAGCCCTTCTATTTTTCCTCTTGAGTTGTGGCAGTAGATAACATTGTTTTGTGTCTTGCTAAACCCTATCTCTTTGCTAAGCCAATCCCGATCGAAGTTGAAAGGGGAGCCGTATCCTGCACCTGATCCTAGTGGATTTTGGTCTACTATATTGTCTTGTATGGCAATGAGTAGCTTTGCATCGTCCATTAGACTCTCGGCAAAAGCTCCTATCCATGTTCCGACCGTTGTTGGCATTGCTTTTTGCATATGCGTATAACCCGGCATTGGAACCATCTCGTATTCTCGTGCGAATGCGATGCATCTCAGAGCTAAGTGTAATGTTTTCTCTCTTACTGACTTTGCTTTGTTTTTTAAGAACCATCTCATCATGACCAGTACTTGGTCGTTGCGTGATCGCCCCGTATGGATTTTTTTACCGGTATCTCCAAATCTTTCTATTAAGTAGTCTTCTATTTTTGTGTGAGAGTCCTCGTCTTCAACTTTTAGTACGAACTCTCCTTTTTCATAGAGCTCTAGGATTTCATCAAGGCCCTGTTCTAGCGCTGCCAGTTCGTCTCCTGTTAGGAGGTCGTGTTTCTTGAGCATGCGTGCATAACATCTTGAGCACCAAACATCATCAGGTATCATCTCTTGATCGTAAATAATGTCCTCACCCGCATTGTACTGTTCGACAACACCATTTAGTGTAACTACACCTTCCTTGAACCATATCTTTTTCTTAATAGGCTGCGTCATTTTCCTGTTGTGTTAAATAGATCCTTAAGAGGCGGATTTCTTATACATTGTAGTAATTCTAGTATGTAAATTCAACTTTCGCTTTGTTTTTGGTCTTTTTTTGAAAAAAGATTTGACAGAAGCTTTTACCTTGGTAGAATGGCTCCGCCCTTTTCTGTTTGAAAGTCTGTGGGAAAGGCGCATTTGTTCCTTAACAATTAGGATGTAATAGAGAAACCTCGTCGATTTCTTTTGAAATTCACAATTTCTCATTTTTTTTATTTTTCGTTATGAAAAGTGAGGATTAAATCTCTTTATTGGAGAGTTTGATCCTGGCTCAGGATTAACGCTGGCAGTGTGTATAATACATGCAAGTCGAGCGCCCCGCACTTTGTTTTCGATTAGACAGCAGGCAGCAAAGAGCAGACAGCAGAGAGGATCTGTTATCTGTGTCTTGTTATCTGCATCTGTATCGAAGGTAGTGTGCGGGGAGCGGCAAACGGGTGAGTAACACGTTGGAATCTGCCCCGAACTCAGGGATAGCCCACCGAAAGGTGGATTAATACCGGATGGTCCCGTAAGGGTAAAGCTTTTGCGGTTTGGGAGGAGCCTGCGTAGTATCAGCTTGTTGGTGAGGTAATGGCTCACCAAGGCTATGACGCTTAGCTGGTCTGAGAGGATGACCAGTCACAATGGGACTGAGACACGGCCCATACTCCTACGGGAGGCAGCAGTAGAGAATCTTTCGCAATGGGGGAAACCCTGACGGAGCAACACTGCGTGACCGATGAAGGCCTTCGGGTTGTAAAGGTCTTTTCTGAGGGAATAATTCTGAAGGTACCTTAGGAATAAGCACCGGCTAATTCCGTGCCAGCAGCCGCGGTAATACGGAAGGTGCAAGCGTTATCCGGAATCATTGGGCGTAAAGCGTCCGTAGGTGGTAATTTAAGTCGGATGTTAAATCCAGGGGCTCAACTCCTGGCTCGTATCTGATACTGGATTACTAGAGTCTTGTAGAGGCACGTGGAATTCTGTGTGTAGGGGTAAAATCCGTAGATACACAGAGGAACACCAAAAGCGAAGGCAGCGTGCTGGGCAAGTACTGACACTGAGGGACGAAAGCGTGGGTAGCGAACGGGATTAGATACCCCGGTAGTCCACGCCGTAAACGATGGATACTAGGTGTTGGCTCATCGACCGAGTCAGTGCCGACGCAAACGCATTAAGTATCCCGCCTGGGGAGTACGGTCGCAAGATTAAAACTCAAAGGAATAGACGGGGACCCACACAAGCGGTGGAGCATGTGGTTTAATTCGATGATAAGCGAGGAACCTTACCAAGACTTGACATCTCGGGAATTCTGAAGAAATTCGGAAGTGCCGTAAGGAACCCGATGACAGGTGCTGCATGGTTGTCGTCAGCTCGTGCCTTGAGGTGTACGGTTAAGTCCGCAAACGAGCGCAACCCTTGTCCTTAGTTGCATTTTTCTAAGGAGACTGCCCTGACTTAGTTAGGGAGGAAGGTAAGGATGACGTCAAATCAGCATGGCCCTTATGTCTTGGGCGACACACGTGCTACAATGGCCGGTACAACGGGTAGCCAAGCGGTAACGCGGAGCCAATCCCTAAAAACCGGTCTCAGTTCGGATTGAGGGCTGAAACTCGCCCTCATGAAGTTGGAATCGCTAGTAAACGCGCATCAGCCACGGCGCGTTGAATATGTTCCTGGGTCTTGTACTCACCGCCCGTCACATCCTGAAAGATGGGGGTGCCCAAAGGTCCCTGCTAAGCAGGGGACTAAGGTAAAACCATTGATTGGGATGAAGTCGTAACAAGGTATCCGTAGGAGAACCTGCGGATGGAACACCTCCTTTCTAGGGAGAAATTCTATTATCCTTCGGGATAATAGCTCCTAGGTCGACCCCGATTCGTCGGGGTTGGAAATCAGAAATGATTTCCGCCTTCGGTCAAAAGCCGAAGTAAAATAAAGATGGTTTCTCTATTGCATTCTGATTGTTAAGGCCAGTGATCTCCTCTTATGGAGGTTTTTTTGTTGTGTGTTGCTTGGCGGGATTTGCTTTGCCCGCTTAATTGTTGTATAATTACACGATTAAAATACAAAAAAATGGCATCGGAAAGTCTATTTTCTGAAACGGCGGGTTTTGATACCGGTAGTGGGAGTGCATCCGATATTGGATTGGCTGTTTTTGGTAAGTTCGTAGATTTGGCTACGGCTGTTCTGATTTTGCTTGTTGTGTACATTTTGATGAAATGGACGAAGAGATATTTCTCTAAGATTGAAACCGTTCATGAGCAACAAAAGACCGCATTGAATTTTCTGGAGAGGATATTTAACGGTTTCTTGATTATCATAGGTTTTACTATCGCTTTGAAAATTATTGGGATTGATATCAGTTTGCTTGTGAGCGTAGGAGTGTTGGGTCTTAGTTATGGTCTCAAAGATGTCATTAAGAATTATGTTGCCGGGATCATAATTTTCTTTAAATCTCCTTTTAAGATTGGCGATGTCGTCAAAGTAAAGAAGTTTATCGGTAAGATTGATAGGATGGACTTTCAGTCCACCGGACTTAAGACTTTTGATAATAGAGATGTTACGATTTATAATTCCGATATCATTTCGGAATCCATAGAAAATTATTCGAGACTTCCTATTCGAAGAGTCGAGATTGATGTGAGGCTTGGTTATGGAACGGATATGGACAAAGCGAATGTTGCTTTTGAGAATATTTTGAAGAGCGAACCTGCTGTAGTTTCAAAACCCAAATTCTCGGTTGTCTTTAAGAAATTCAGTCAAGATGGCGTTGTGGTTCAACTCCGATTCTGGGTTGCTGTTCCGTGCAATATGTTGGCGATAAGGTCTTCGATATCGCTTAAGGTCTATCAAATGTTTGATGAAGTGAATGTTTTTTCTCCTTATACGAAAGGTATTGAAGCCGCTCTCTCTTTTGCTCAAGGGTCTGAAACAAAATCAAAATTCAAAGAGTTGTTTGCTGGTCCTCTTATCACAGGCAAAGAGCAACCTGCGACAGTACCTATTGAGGTGCAAGATCAGGCGCCTGATTTGGTTGATGCCGATGAGCCATATGATGTATAAGATGATTTAAAATAACGAACTTCTATTTGACTCGGTTGATACTTTTATTTAAAGTGCATTTTGCTTTTTGAAAAATTAGACGTGGGCGAGTAGCTCAGGTGGTTAGAGCGCGTCGCTGATAACGACGAGGTCGGAGGTTCAAGTCCTCCCTCGCCCACCAGATAGATGAGTTGTGCAGGTGTGGAATTGTGATTGATCCTAATACGCAAAACTACTACACTGCTACTGCAATTACGATGATCACTATATTTTTGGGGCATTAGCTCAGTTGGCTAGAGCGCCGCGCTTGCACCGCGGAGGCCGAGGGTTCGAATCCCTCATGCTCCACCAGAATTTTTTGATCGATAGACTCTTTCGCCTATCGCCACAAAGATTTTATTTCCGTCGCTCTCTTTCGTCCTTGTTACACTTTTGCAGAGGACTCTTGAATATGGTATAATTTGATGATTATGCTTTTTTGTCAAATCACGCATTACTAGCCACTATGCATAAAATCATTGAATATAAGGTCCCAACTGACTCCAAAGAAGGAAGGACTTTCTCGTATATGATGTTTTCTTATGCGTTGTCTGTGGCGATTCTTGCGCCGGTGTTGCCGGAATATATGATGGGTTTGTCTGGAGGCATGGCTTATTATGTTGGTATCGCTGTTGCGCTTTGTTCTCTTGTTACGCTTTTTTCCAGTATGCTGGTTTCGAAGATGATGCATAGGCTTTCCAGGATATTCCTGCTGTATATGGGTTTCTTGCTGCTTGCAATTGTGTTTATGCAGTTCCTTTTTGCTCAGACTTTTCACGAGATCTTGATAGCTCAGATTATCAGGGGTTTGGCAATCTCTGTTATTTTTGTTGTGATTCCACTCATGATTCGTGACTACACAGATAGCAAGAGTTTGGCTCGCGAGGAAGGTGTATATTATTGGTTTATCAACTTGGCGTGGGTTGGAGGTCCATTACTTGGGGGTTTTCTTGCCGGTTATGCAGGAGTGCAGCCTGTTTTTATGTTGTCTATTGCGGCAGTTCTTATGGCTATTCTATTCCTGAGGCATAAGCACGTCTCTGATGTCGCATTAAAGAGAGATGATAAAACAGATTCGTTTGCGGATTCGTTGCGGGAATTTTTTCGTAATCCTTTTTTGCGAAAAGCTTACGTAGTCGATTTCGGTCTTTATACCTGGTGGTCTATTGCTACGGTTTGCGTGCCGCTATATCTTGCCAGTCATGGGCTTTTGGATTTCGCAGTCGGGGTTGTATTGTCAATTACGCTGATACCGTTGTTGATTTTTGAAAAGTCTATTGGAAGGCATACCAAGCAGTGTGACCTTGGATCTAACATACGGAATGGATTTATTCTTATTGCTCTTTCGATTATGGCTGCTTCCGCTGTAGATAATGTGTATTTCTCTGTGCTGATGTTTCTTGTTGCGAGTATCGGAGCCGCTTTTATAGAGCCTATAAAAGAGACGTATCTATTCAGTCACATGGATAAATCCAGAGAGAATGATCTTTATCCGGTTTATTCCACGGCGAGACAGCTTGGATATCTTTTGGGTCCTCTGATTGGCGGGTTCGTGATTAGTTTTCTTGGGTATCAGGCCTTGTTTTTGATTACAGCATTTGCTTTATTACCAATGGTCTTTGTCGGTCACTTAATAACAAAAGAATGAATAGATACGTCTTAGGATTTGCAGCTATGATTGCCGGTATCCTGCTAATGGTCTATAGAAATAAAATCAAAGACCTTACAGGCAATATAGGTTTTGCCGAACAGTACCTAGGTGTTGGTGGTACATGGACTTTTTATGCTCTTTTGGGTATTGCGAGTTTTATCTTTGGTCTCATGTGGATGACAGGCTCTTTCCAGACTGCATTCGAAGGTATGTTTGGGAATTTCTTTTAGGAAGTAGTCAGTAGGAAGTAGTCAGTAAGGAGAAGTCAGTAGCCGATGGCGAGGTCAATACACAAAACACAAACAACAGATGGTAGATAGTGGTGCCATTGTATGTCTTCCGACTCTATTTGGCCGTTTGGCAAGTCTTTTTAAAAAAACTGTTGACAGGGAGTAGCCAGGTCAATATAATGCCTTCGCTTTCAGTCGCTTTTAATCATCAATTTTTGGTTTTCCACACACTTTCCAGCTTGCAGACGTGATGTCTCAAATAACCTCTTAGGTCTTAGGTTGGAAAGTGTGCGTAAGCACACTTTTTTTATCGCCCATTGACAATTAGGCTATGTATGTACTATTGACGAGATAGTATGTACGAACAACTGCAATTAAATTAATTTTCTTTCAAATTTTTAGAATAATTTCTTCAAATTATCAGGTAAAAGTTAGGAAGTTACTCAACCAAATAAATTGTAAAAAGAGCATAGAGTGGATGCCTTGACTCGAGATTCCGATGAAGGACGTGGCTAGCTGCGATAAGCTTCGGTGAGTTGCTAAGCAAACAGTGACCCGGAGATTTCCGAATAGGGAAACCTAATCAGAGTTATGTCTGATTACCTCGCTTATGCGAGGAGGACACTTGGTGAACTGAAACATCTAAGTAACCAAGGGAAAGAAATCAAAAGAGATCCCCTTAGTAGTGGCGAGCGAAAAGGGAATAGCCCAAACCTCACTTCGGTGAGGGGTTGTAGGACCCAATATGGATTCATTTTCTATTAACCAAATATCCCTGGGAAGGGTTACCAAAGAGGGTAAAAGTCCCGTAGGTGAAAATAGGTTTGAATCCTAGGATGTTCCTGAGTAGGGTCGGACACGTGTAATCCGGCTTGAATCTGGGAGGACCACCTTCCAAGGCTAAATATATCTCGAGATCGATAGTGAACTAGTACCGTGAGGGAAAGGTGAAAAGCACCCCGGATAGGGGGATGAAATAGAACCTGAAACTCTATGCTTGAAAGGAATCGGAGCCTCTTTATGGGGTGACGGTGTACTTTTTGTAGAACGGGCCAACGAGTTAGCTGTATGTGGCAAGGTTAACCCCATAATTGGGGGCAGCCGTAGCGAAAGCGAGTCTTCACCGGCGAATTAGTCGCATGCACTAGACCCGAAACCAGGTGAGCTATCCATGGGCAGGTTGAACCTCGAGTAAAATCGAGGGGAGGACCGAACCCACCGTTGTTGCAAGAGCGGGGGATGACCTGTGGATAGAGGAGAAATTCCAATCGAACCTGGATATAGCTGGTTCTCTCCGAAATAGCTTTAGGGCTAGCCTTGATCTTAGTGTAGCGGGGGTAGAGCTCTGTTTAGGCTAGGGGGCGAAATAAGTCTACCAAACCTAGATAAACTTCGAATACCGTTATTAACATGATCAGGAGTCAGACAGTGACAGCAAAGTGCCATTGTCAAAAGGGGAACAGCCCAGATCGCCGTTTAAGGTCCCTAATGAAGCTTAAGTGGAAAAGGATGTAAGATTGTTTACACAACCAGGATGTTGGCTTAGAAGCAGCCATTCATTTAAAGAGTGCGTAATAGCTCACTGGTCTATGTGGTCTTGCGCCGAAAATACAACGGGGCTAAAGCTTCAACCGAAGACGCGGGATGTATTTATACATCGGTAGGAGAGCGTTCCTAGCAGCAACGAAGGTCGAATGTAAATTCGGCTGGAGCGCTAGGAAGTGAAAATGTTGGCATAAGTAACGTAAGTCAGGTGAGAACCCTGGCCACCGAAAACCTAAGGTTTCCCAAGCCACGTCAGTCGTCTTGGGGTTAGTCGGTCCTAAGGTGTAGCCGAAAGGCGAAGCCGATGGATAACAGGTTAATATTCCTGTACAGTTTATGTTTCGTCCAAGCAAAGCTGGAACGAGATATTTTTTCATCATCTTGAAGACTTCGGTCCGATTGATATCGAAATTTTATTAAGTGAAGGTGGCGCTAGCTAAGGAGTGACGTTTTTGGACACTCGGAGCGGATTAATGAATTTCCGTGCAAGTATCAAGCTTATGTCCCTATAGGTAAATCCGTAGGGATTCGCGAGGTGCGATGCAAATGCTGACCCTGTGTCAGTAGATTCCGATCACTTCAGGAACCAAGAAAACCTTCGTAGCGAGAAATATAAGCTACCGTACCGTAAACCAACACTGGTAGGTGGGTTGAGTATACTAAGGTGAATGAGATAACTATCGTTAAGGAACTCGGCAAAACAGCAGGCGTAACTTCGGGATAAGCCTTGCCTTATTTTGTCACTGGTTTCGATCATTGATGAGATTAGGCCGCAGCGAAAGAGCCCATGCAACTGTTTACCAAAAACACAGGTCTCTGCTAAACCGTAAGGTGATGTATAGGGACTGACGCCTGCCCAGTGCCAGAAGGTCACGAGGAAGGGTTAACGCTCTGAATCTAAGCCCTGGTGAACGGCGGCCGTAACTATAACGGTCCTAAGGTAGCGAAATTCCTTGTCGGGTAAGTTCCGACCCGCACGAATGGCGTAATGATATGGGCACTGTCTCGACGATAGACTCAGTGAAATTGCAGAAACGGTAAAAATGCCGTTTAACCACAGTAGGACGAAAAGACCCCGTGCAGCTTTACTATAGCTTGACATTGAGCCCGGGCATATCTTGTGCAGGATAGGTGGGAGACTATGAAGCTTCGCGCTAGCGAAGTGGAGTCACCCTTGAGATACCACCCTTGATATGTTTTGGCTCTAACACTTGCAAAACAAGTGGACATTGTTTGGTGGGTAGTTTATCTGGGGCGGATGCCTCCTAAAGAGTAACGGAGGCGCGCGATGGTTCCCTAAGCCTGGATGGAAATCAGGCTGATAGTGTATTCGCATAAGGGAGCTTGACTGCAAGACTTACAAGTCGAGCAGGTGCGAAAGCAGGCGAAAGTGATCCGGTAGTACCACGTGGGTGGGCTATCGCTCAACGGATAAAAGTTACGCCGGGGATAACAGGCTAGTCGCTTCCAAGAGTTCACATCGACGAAGCGGTTCGGCACCTCGATGTCGGCTCGTCGCATCCTGGGGCTGGAGAAGGTCCCAAGGGTATGGCTGTTCGCCATTTAAAGCGGTACGCGAGCTGGGTTCAGAACGTCGTGAGACAGTTCGGCCTCTATCCTCTGTGGTTGTAGGAATTTTGATGGAAGCTGCCCCTAGTACGAGAGGACCGGGGTGGACAAACCTCTAGTGTATCTGTTGTCGTGTCAACGGCATCGCAGAGTAGCTATGTTTGGACCGGATAACCGCTGAAAGCATCTAAGTGGGAAGCCGCTCCAGAGAAAAAGTTCCCTATGAACCCGCCCGTAGACTACGGGTTTGATAGGTCTCAGGTGTAAGCACAGAGATGTGTTCAGCCGAGAGATACTAATGGGTCATTGATTTATTTTTGATAACTTCCTTTGTCTTATCGTCAGTGATAAGGAGTCTTTAGGGGCTCTTTGTCACTGACTAAGACCTCTTTTACCTGGTAGTTTGCAGAAATTTGAAAAATTAAAGTTGTTCATTTAAAAAAAGGTATAGTCTTGGTGGCTATTGAGGTTGGGGTACACCTGTTCCCATCCCGAACACAGAAGTTAAGTCAACCTTCGCCGATGGTACTGGTCTTTGGGCCGGGAGAGTAGGGCGTCGCCAAGATTATGCCTTTTTTTTGTGTTAGGATTTCGGACTTAGCGTATAGGCCCTAAATCCATACCCTTATGCTCCTGCGGTTTTTGGAGCTGATTTGATATCAGGGTCGGTTTCGACGCGCATATGGTCAATATCGGTCAGTTTCTGATTGCGAGCTGTCAGTGGGTTGTATGTCTCGTAGAAAAGCTCGATCAGGCTTTGTGTGTTTAGAGGTTCAACGTGTAGACCACAGTTTTCGAGTCCTGTTTTGACGACGTTTACTCTTTGGCCGAGCTGTTTTCGCAGTTCTGCGAATTCGTTTTTGCGCTGTTGTATTTTTGCAATGGTGTCTTTTGGATTGAAATTTTCTATAATGCTCTTTAGGAAACTTTGTTTCTGCATTCTGAATGGATCTTGAGGTACGATTACATAGAATTCTTTTGCCATGATGTCGGCGTATTCTATCAGCTTCTGGATGTATTCGATGTACTCCGCTGTTTGTTCCTGAAGCAGCCTATTCTCTTGTTTGGATTCGATTTTCTTGAGTTTTGCTATGTAGTTGTCGAGGTCGAGCTTCTTGGAGCGAACTACTATTTGGATAGGGAACTCAAGCGAATTTAAGAAATGTTGGTATGAGAATATAACCGCATTCTGTTCCTCTTCCGACTTAAGGTGGAGGTTGATGCTTGAGGTTTGCAAAACAGCTCTGAGTCCGCCGTTTTTCAGTACCAGAGTGTTGTCATGAATCTCTGCGACTTTCATGTGTACCTGAGTACCAAGTCCAGGAGATTTGTGACCGGCTTTGACTGTGTCTTGCGTTGCTTTTTGCTTTCCGTCTTGTTGAGTTGTCTGAGCATTGTCAGCCATATTTCTATTTGGTTATCTCTGCTTGAGAATCTAGGATTTTGGTTATGTTGTCCAAGTTTTGAGCTTGCTGCTGAATAGTCTCTTCTTTTCTGGCAAGCTTCTTAATCGTTTTTTGATTCTGAGCTGTTTGACTTGATGTCGGCGCTAAGATGGATCTAAAAACTTCTGCGCTACCTCTTTGGAACATCCTTCTCTGAGGTGTTAAAGCTCTCTGTAGTTGCAGTAGTACGAATTTTAAGAATGGGATGTCGTTGATTCTTAGAAATGCTATCGCCAGCGTTAGAATTGCCGGTATCGCTGTTGCAGGGCCCCATACTGTGAGTACATACATGTTCGATGTGCTCATGTAAATAAAGTACGAGATTGCTCCGCCACTGGCTACGATAATCAGCTGTTTGAACGTAAGCGGTCCTACGATCTTATCAGCCATCTGTACGTTTTGTGGAACTTTGAACTGCATTGAGTTTTGTTTGTTTCTTTTTAAAATCTATTAATTATATCATTTTTTCTCTCTTTCATCAATGGTCAGGTTTGATTATTATTCCTCGCTAGGTCCTCGTCCTGCCCTTGGCTGGACTGCGGAGTCGCTTGGAACAATAACAAACCTTTTTGCGGGGGACTGTAATGGTCAGGTTTGATTATTATTCCTCGCTAGGTCCTTTTTGCGGGGGACTGTTTGGTATAACTCTCGATTGCGTTTTTGCGTGTGCTTCTGGTAAAATCTCCCTCGCTATGTCTAAAAATATCCGAAATTTTTGTATCATTGCTCACATTGATCATGGGAAGTCCACTCTTGCCGATAGGTTCCTTGAGGTTACCGGTACTTTGACCAAGCGTGAGATGACTCATGGTCAGCTTCTTGATACGATGGATCTGGAACAAGAGAGAGGCATCACGATCAAATTGCAGCCTGTGAGGATGGAGTGGGAGTATGAGGGAGAGCAGTATTTGCTTAATCTCATTGATACTCCGGGGCATGTGGATTTCTCGTATGAGGTTTCTCGGAGTCTTGCCGCTTGCGAAGGTGCTATCTTGGTTGTTGACGCGACTCAGGGGATTGAGGCCCAGACTTTGGCGAACTGCTATATGGCGCTTGAACATGATTTGGAGATTATTCCGGTTCTCAATAAGATTGATCTTCCGGCGGCTGATGTAGAAAGACGCGCTCAAGAGATTGAGGATGCTCTGGGAATACCGGCAAGCGAAATTATTCCGGTTTCGGCAAAAGAGGGAACTAATGTAGAGAAAGTTCTCGCGCAGGTGATAAAACAAGTACCGTCTCCGGCACAGGTTCTTGATGGAGAGACAAAAGGTCTGATTTTTGATTCCGTTTATGATTTGTATAAAGGTGTTGTGACGTACGTCAGGCTTATGGAAGGAACTCTTCAGCGTGGTGACAAGGTCAAGCTTCTTCACACAAAAACAGAGTTGGAAATTCTGGAGGTTGGTTATTTTAAGCCTAAATATGTTAAAGCGGATAAGCTCGAGGCCGGCGAGGTCGGATATGTTGTAACGGGCTTGAAAGACGTTGCGGAGGCACGAGTTGGTGATACGCTATGGAAATCCGACGGCGTTATTACTGCTACGCAAGCAACGCCACTTCCCGGATATAAAAAAGTCGTACCGTTTGTATTTGCCAGTATATTCTGCGTCGAAGGGGATGATTATCCACTTCTTCGTGATGCTCTCGATAAACTTAGTTTGAATGATTCTTCGTTGTCTTTTGAGCCGGAGAGGTCTACCGCTCTCGGGCATGGTTTTCGATGTGGATTTTTGGGGCTTTTGCATCTCGAAATTGTGCAAGAGCGACTTGAGCGCGAGTACGACCTCGATCTTGTTATTACGGCGCCTTCCGTGTCTTATAGGGCTATCATGAATACAGGAGAGGAAGAGGTCGTTGAGAGTCCCGCTGATTTGCCCGATAGGGTTATGATTGCGTCTATCAAAGAGCCTTGGGTCAGGATTGAGGTTATAGCGCCAAAAGATCATACGGGTGCTGTAATTAAACTTCTGCAAGACGGGCGTGGCGTTAGCAAGAGTATTCAGTATTTGAGTGAGGTGAGAGTTCTTCTTGATTATGAAATTCCGCTCGCGTCTATCGTTGTTGATTTTTATGATAATCTTAAAAGCGTCTCTTCCGGTTACGCATCGATGAGTTATGATTTTCTCGAGTATAGAGAAGGTGACTTGGTTAAGGTGGATATGATGGTTGCCGGTGATATTATTCCTCCGCTGTCTATGATCGTGCATCGCAGCGAAGCCCACAATGCCGGTGCAAAGGTCGCCAGAGCTCTCAAAGATTTGATTCCGCGTGCTAACTTCGTTATTCCTATTCAAGCCGCGATAGGCGGCAAAATCGTTGCTCGTGAGACTATCAGCGCTTTCCGCAAAGACGTTACGGCCGGACTGTACGGTGGAGACGTCAGTCGAAAGAACAAACTGCTTAAAAAACAGAAGGCCGGTAAGAAGCGTATGAAAATGGTTGGTAAGGTTAATGTTCCGCAGGAGGCTTTTATGGCAGTACTCAAGAGATAATTGCTTGCTCGTTCGTGGCATCGCTTCCTGTCTTTTTCGAGCTAGCATGTACGCTCTCAAAAGACTATGAGCGCTGCTGATACTCTCTCGCAAGCAATATCTCTCTTGGCTTGTGCGCTTGCAGATATCTCGAAGACAACAACTGTCTCTCTTGGTTTGTGCGCTTGCCACTTCTCATCTCTGGAGGTAATATCTTCCCCGATGGACGAGATACAAAATCAAAATCAAGAAGTGGTGGAAACTCAGGAAGCCGAGCCGGATCATCAGAGGAGTCGGTTGATTCGCATGATGGTTGCTTTTGTTGTTATAGCGATTTTGGCAGTTTTTGGTGTTGTTTTTCAGGAGCAAATAAGTGGTTTTTTGTCGGACGAAGTAGAAGGGGAGTTAAGCATCGTGATTGCTTATGCGGAAGGGTTTACATCTGTGGATCCGACCAATTATGAGGTGAGGAATCGGCAGTATTTTGGCAATATTTTTGAGGGATTGACGCGTTTTGATAAGAATCTTGAGCTTGAGCCGTCTCTCGCTGTGAGCTGGGGCAAACTTTCGGATGATGTGTGGGAGTTTCAGATTAGAGATGGAGTGTATTTCCATGATGGGAGTACCCTTGATAGTGCCGATGTTGTTGCCAGTATCGAGTACGCCATGAACAATCCCGAGTCGCAGCTTGTGTCCATGCTTGGAACGGTTGTGTCGGTCTCCGCTTCCGGTGAATCTTCCGTTGAAATCACTACGGATGGATTTGATCCGCTTCTGCCAAACAGGATGGCTTATATCTATATTTTTCCATCAGAGGCGCCTTCGACTTATGAGAATCTTCTCGTTGGGACAGGGCCTTATTATGCTGTTTCTTTTGGTGTTGCGGAGGAGGATGTTTTTTATGATCAAGAGTTCGCGATGACGGCGTTCCCTTACTATTGGGGTTTTGCTCCCAAGTACCAAGATGTGTCTCTGCTCGCTATCGCGGACAAAAAAACTCGCATGGAATCCATGATTAATGCCGATGTGGATGTGCTCGTGAATGTTTCGCAAGATTCCGTTTCCGACCTCGAAAATAGCGGAGTTGATGTTGTGTCGCAGTCAGGTCTGGAGACAAATTTTCTCGTCTTTAATACACTGGAAGGCGTGTTTGCCGAGAAGGAACTACGAGAAGCTTTTGTTATGGCTTTTGATAGGGAAGGTTTTGTTGAAAAACTTGGAGGTTATGCTTCCGCCTCGGATCAGTTTGTCAGTAATGGAGTTGGAGGTTACGACTCTGCAATTGAGGTTTCCTCGTATGATGAAGACGCGGCGAGAGCGATTTTTGATGAATATGGCGTTACGGAATTCGAGGTTTATATGGTTTATGAAATGTCTGCTTTTGGGGCTTTTCTCGAAGAGCAGTTCTTGAAGATTGGGGTAAATGCTGATGCTATCTATGTGACTTCGTCCGAACTGCAAGACGCGATAGGCGAGGCCGATGTTTATTTCATGGGATGGAAGAGCGATTTGGGCGATGCCGCGGATTTGTATGAGTCGCTTTTTGCGAGTGGTGCTCCTTATAATGGGGGATATGATAATCCTGATGTCGATGCGCTGATTGAGCAGGCTTCTTTTTCGGAAGGATCGGAGAGGCTCTCTATGTTAAAAGACATCATGCGTATTTTGGTCGAGGATGATATCGCGGGTTTGCCGCTTTTTGAGGCGAAAACGATATATGGCTTTGCTCCCAATGTGACTTGGAGCTCCCGAGTTGATGGATATGTGTGGGCTGCTGATCTGAAGTAGTGTTGCGTTGAACCTGAAGCGGCGCGTTGCTTGCTGAGGCTTTTCGTGGTATAATATATTGATTATTTTGAGAATTTATACGCCTCCATGTTCTTCCATTCGATAAAAACCAAGTTGATTGCGATAGTGTCGGTACTGATTCTGGTGCTGTTCGCGCTTGGAGGATTTCTGCTGCTAAAAGAGAAGTCTTTTGAGCTCTCTCATGACATTTATGAGAACGCTAAGAGTTTCTCGGAGCTTACGGCTGAGGATATTGCTGTTTTGAGCGAGGATTATTTGGAGCAAGACAGTTTTATAGTTTTTAATCGGGATATTAAGGATATCTTCAAGAAAAACAGTGATATAGAGAGTATTTCCCTCGTCAGATATACAGGTGAAGTGCTGTATGATTCTACTTCCGAGTGGACGGAGCAGTATGCCGGTGAGGAGCGCAGTGTTAGTAATCCCGATCAAATAGCTCGTATCAAATCGCAGAATCCTTCTTATTACTTGGAGAGTGGCAGGACTGTTTATATCAAAGAAGATGCTGATGGTAATGAGTATTTCGTCGATGCTAATGAGAACAGTACCGATGATATTACGGAGGTCGACAAAGTTATCGACATAGTCTATCCGATTGGGGATTATGCGGTTATTTACGGCGTTACATACGACAATTTGGAGACTAGGATTGATGCTACAAGAGCAAGGATCGCGACACTCATGCTTATTGGTGTTGTTATCGCTTTTTTCCTCAGTTTCTATATGGCGTCTTCGATTGTGAAACCCGTAAAAGCTCTTGAAATTGGTGCTCTTAAGATTGCTACAGGCGATTTCAAATACAAGGTTCCGATAAGTAGCAAAGATGAGCTTGGTGTGTTGTCTCAGGCTTTTAACAAGATGGGTGATGATCTTAATGCAAGTACGCAGGCTTTGGTTTACAAAGAGCGTGTTGCGAAGGAGCTCGAACTTGCCAGCAAGATTCAACATGAGATTTTGCCCAAAACCAAACCGCCGATCCCCGGTTATGAGATTGGTGGGGGTCTTATCGCGGCTGATGAGGTGGGTGGGGACTGTTACGATTTTATCGCTGCCAAGAGTGGTAGTTTTTATATCTATCTTGGAGATGTGACGGGGCATGGTATTGCCGCGGGACTTATATCTTCCGTTGCCAATGCTCTCATATACAGTGCTACGAGTTTTAGCGATGATCCTAAGAACATACTTATAAGTGCGAACAGGATCTTATCCGAAAAAACGACAAAGAGTATGTTCATGACTATGGTTATGGCAAAGATCACTCCCGAAGGTAATCTGCAGTATATAAGCGCAGGTCATAATCAAGTGCTTAAGTACCATGCGGATGGTGCCAAAGTCGAAGAGCTCCCAACGGGTGGTATGGCTCTCGGAATGGTCTTGGATATCGAAAAAACATTAACAGTACACGAGATCCCGATGAAATCAGGTGATGTAATTGTCCTGTACAGTGACGGACTACCAGAAGCCAGAAATAATCACGATGAACAGTACGGCATGCCGAGGTTCAAACGCGCCGTCTCCGAATACTGCGACCTTGTTACCCCCGATGGTATAAAAAACGCACTCCTCGCAGATGTGAAAGAGTTCATGGGCAAATCTTTGCAGCTAGATGATATGACGGTGGTTGTGATTAAGAAGGTGT
>Ga0210027_1002119_pt1 | contig 17625 bp, 15 predicted proteins | sample CryGeymeta201510_FD_183978 | JGI IMG/M metagenome (GOLD analysis project Ga0210027, IMG submission 183978) | Groundwater microbial communities from Crystal Geyser aquifers in Utah, USA - Crystal Geyser metaG 2015-10 (SPAdes) (version 2) | ecosystem: Environmental > Aquatic > Deep subsurface >...
TCTCTATTCCACTACCATTCTCATCATCCTTTGCAGAGAGTGTTATTGCAACATCACTCGTATACCAATCACCTGTCCCTCTCGTACCTGCGCTCGCGAGGGTGGTGATAGGAGGGAGAGTGTCTTCATTAACAGCAACTACCGTATCATCATTTGCAAGTTCGATTTTCTTTTCCTCTCTCACATCTAGCTCTGTTGTTCCTCTCAAGGTCACAGTTGATTCTTTGGCCTCTCCCCCAGGAACATCTACTTCCGTGATTTTGGACACTTCAACACGATAATTACCCGTAGCTGTTCCTTGTGTAAGAACCTGATACTCTCCATTCACTGGGTTTGGAATAGTTATGAATTCATTCTTCGTATCATAACCAGTATAGTAGGCTCCTGGTATTTCATTATATATTCCCCCTGTTTCAAAATTCTTTCCCATTCGAGATCCATCTGGTGCAATTATTTGGATATCGACTGGAGAAAAGACTGGAACGAAAAGAATTGAATGAATAATAAGTGGATCAATATTCGCTATTGAATCATAATTAGTTAATACATTATAGATAATATCAGATGCCTTTGATGGCAATTTTTGATGGGAAGAATTAATCTCAATCTCTTGATCTGAGGCAATTCCTTTTGCAGAGTCGATAGGTACGGTTCCGTCGCCATCGCTCCATCCAATACCTTTATCTCCAATAATCGATTCGATATTATCAGGGTATCCATGTATCCAATATTTTCCTTTATCTATGTTAATGACATTAAAAGCAGCCATTGAACTTTCATTATTACCTAATTTTCCTATTATTTTTGTAAATTCAACTTTATCTAAACCATCTAATTTATTATTAAGATTTTCAAGGAATTGGTTACGGGGATAATAATTTGGATATGCTCTGAGTGCTTTCTGATCAATATCAAAAAGATAATCGTAAACCGGCAATAATTCCTGAAGAGAGGATATCGGACGATTATGAATATAATCAAAGGTGTCATTATACCCATCGTGTTCTACCCATAACAACATTTGTTTACTGAATAAAATTTCTTGCAAAGAGGGTAATCCAATGCCTCTTTCCCATCTTAAATAAGATTCAGGAGCTCCGAGTTGCGGTGTTCCTAGAGTAATAAGCTGATCAATATCATTCCCATAATAAGAAGACTCTATATATTCCCGTGCTAATAACCCTCCCATAGAATGCGCCACTATATCTACCTTTGGCCAGTGTCTCAGTTGTTTTATCTCATCTATTTTCTGCTGAAGAAGTTTAGCATTTTCAACATTACTATCACGCCATTCATATGGAAAAAGAAATAAATTTTTCTCTTGTTCATAACCATTTTTTTCTAAATCTGCTATCAGATTATCAAAAGTATGCAAAACAGGATCAAGAACCCATTTATTATTCGAGCCTTCTTCAGAGCCTAGAATACCTGGCACAATCAGAACAGGATCTCTAAAATTCTCTTTTATAAGCCAGTTGGAGAAATTAAAAGCACCATATATTTTTTCATAATAACATTGTTGCTTGTTATTATATACAAAACATGTTTCCTCTGGACCATTGATATTTCCCCACCAATTGTATTGAAAATCGACGTTACTATTGCCGTTACCATTAACTTCGACATCAAAATTGTTATCAATAAATCGTGAACGATTCACTCGAATAATTGCATCAGAAGAATTTACAATTACTGCATACAAATTATTCTTAAATGTTGTATTCTGAACATCGATCTCTCCACCATCAATCTCAAGGGATCCTCGGTAGCTATTTGCAGAAACTTTATTCATCACTCCCCTGACAAGATACGCTGCAGATCCGCCATTCGATATTTCTGCATTACGAATCATTACATTTGAACTAGCCGTCGTTGTAATAGAGAAACTCCCTGTGACTAAATCACTCTTGATAACAACTGGTTCTTTGAGGGTTCCCTTTACCAAGAAATTTCCCTCCACTATAATACCGATCCATGGGGTAACAAAATTTATTTCAACACCTTTACCAATAACAAGCGTAGCGCCAGACCTGATTATAACATCCTTATCAATTATTCTACTCTCATTCCACTCCTGATAATCAGTTATCTCTTCGACATTTACACCCTGTGACTGAGCAATGATAGTAGGAAAAGATATTGGAAAGAATACAAATACACAAATAAATACAAAAACTCCGAGAGTCCTAGTTATTTTCATGTTCCTTAAAATATTTGATTATTAAGAAGATGTTAATAAAAGGCCAAAAGAAGATGGCAATGTACTGTATCCAAACAACATGATAAAAAATGAACATGCGCGATCCAGCGTTTAAGAGGAATGATATGTTCCCAAGAATAGAAAAGGTCATCCAAAAGATATATCGATTTTTTTTAAAAATACCTATACTCGAGGCTATAACAAAACTTACCACTAACAAAAATAAGGATATATTCATATCTCCAATTGGATCTGAAAAAAACATATTTTCATATTAAATAATTAGTACAAAAAAATACATCTCTACTTTATCATAATATATCATTCTCTTCTAACCGCGGGTATCTCGAAAGCAATAACTCTAGTGATTTTCATGTTTCTTAAAATATTTAATTATGAAAAAAATGTTAGAGGGGGAACCAAAAAAAGAGGGTGAAATACTGAAACCAAACTAATCCATAACTCAGAAAAATGAATGATCCTATATTCAATAAAAATGATACATTAGTTAGTATTGAAAGGATGAGCAAAGTCTTATAGACATTTCTCGATTTTATATAGATTACTAACGAAACTATCAATGATACAAGAATAGAAGAGATAATTATTTGAATATCAATGAATTACCCCGGAGCAGAGCTCCGAGGAATTCTATCGATTAATTTTCACCATCCCCTTCTCTGTTATCATACTCGGAATAATCATTCCCGTCATTTTTTCTTATGTATTTTTTCGATATGCCAGAGTAATTTTCACGAGCGAAGTAATGATGAAGATAGCGTAGAAAAGACCAATGATAAACATATCGAAACTACCGGCTATAGCACCACTGATGCCCATTCCACCACTTCGACTCCGAGAATTGATAAGGAAAGTAACGAGCATAATCACTGGTACGAAGAAACGAGCGAATCGCCACCAAGCCTGAAATACTTCGTCTCGCATTTTGTAGGTGATGAGGGAGAAGAGGAAGACAAAAGGGAATATTCCAAAAATCATTTGAATCAAATCTGCAGTTTTTCTACAATCATAACTCGCCTTATCACAAATACCCATATCAACTGGATACATTGCAAGAGCAAATAATCCGACACCTATAATTCCAATTCCTAAAACACTTTTTTTATTCATACTCTTTCTATTATCCAATTTACATTTAATACTTTATCTTCACCATCCCCTTCTCTGTTATCATACTCGGAATAATCATTCCCGTCATTTTTTCTTATGTATTTTTTCGATATGCCAGAGTAATTTTCACGAGCGAAGTAATGATGAAGATAGCGTAGAAAAGACCAATGATAAACATATCGAAACTACCGGCTATAGCACCACTGATGCCCATTCCACCACTTCGACTCCGAGAATTGATAAGGAAAGTAACGAGCATAATCACTGGTACGAAGAAACGAGCGAATCGCCACCAAGCCTGAAATACTTCGTCTCGCATTTTGTAGGTGATGAGGGAGAAGAGAAAAACAGGGAGAAGAGGAAGAAAGAGAAAAAATATCTGACCAAAGAAATCATCGTCATGTACTCGACACCATGATGAATGACACATTAAATCTGAAATAAGAATTCCAAAAAAATATACAAGATAAGTTAATGAGATGAAAAATGTATTCTTCTTCATAGGTATTATTTTTAATAATTTATCTTCACCATCCCCTTCTCTGTTATCATACTCGGAATAATCATTCCCGTCATTTTTTCTCTCATCTTTTGTTTGTCATCATGTTCTTCGTCTTCGTTCTCAGAATCTCGGATTTCTGTAGTAATCTGTGTTTCATTCTTCTTCTGTGAATATCGAGAATTCAGATTCATCTCTGGTATCTGAAAATGAGTATCGAGTTTCAGATATTGTCCCCGCCAATTTTTCTGCCATTCATATTGCATTTTCGTATCTCTTACTTCTGTACTGATGTCGTCGTATAAGAGAGATTGCACTGTCCATTTGAGATGATTCTTCTCGCTTGCTTCCCCTCCTAAGATGATAACGGTCGTATGTCCTGCCTCGTCAGTGAGTGTCGTCGTAATAATCTTCTTTCCCCCGTTTCTTTCATTTTCTCCTTGATTCTTCCCTTTCCAATCAAGCTCATCATACCAGTGATGTTCTTCTGAGAGAGGCTTCGATTCCTCCTTCAGCGCAGATTCTGTACTCACTACCGATATGAGTCTTCCGAGGTTGTCGATACCGATAATATCTATCTTCTGTGTATCAGGATTGAAAATGATCTTGGCTTCTGGTGCTGTTTTGTCTATCTTGATCTCTTGTGTTTTCGTTTCTTCTTTATTCCCTACGTTATCGGTCGAGAAATATTTCACTCTTGTTGTACCTTCGTTGGAAAGGATAATCGAGCTCGTATAAGTATTCCATATCACACCATTGTCGAGAGAATATTTTGTTTTCTCTATTCCACTACCATTCTCATCATCCTTTGCAGAGAGTGTTATTGCAACATCACTCGTATACCAATCACCTGTCCCTCTCGTACCTGCGCTCGCGAGGGTGGTGATAGGAGGGAGAGTGTCTTCCAAATGTGCCGTGCCACCAAGGACGGGTATTATACTATGATCATCTGTACCATCACCATCATAATCGATAATAAGTGGTCTCGCACCCTCAATCGTACCATCTGGGAAATCCATCATCACGTGCGAATGAGCAGTACTCGGAATAGCGGAAAAAAGTGTCTTCGCTCTCATATCTGTATTCTCTCTTTCTTCCACCTCAAGCGTGAATGATCCGTCTGCCATACCATCAAGCACAAGAGTCGGATGCACTTCGGCAGGAATCGAGATGTATTGTACTTCACCAAAACGCAGGTATCGCGCACCTGGGATATCTGAATGTGTTGCGCTCACTTCATTGCCGAGAGTATCACGAGCGGAGAGCATCAATGGTGAATGGAGAATATAATGCAGACGTTTTTCTGAATTTATCGAAGGCTCAGAATCAGAGAGATACTCCGGAAGATTTACTGATGATTGAATGATGATATTATTCTTAATAAAATTACGCAAATCGGGAACTTCCAAAATATCTGCATGTTTTCTTCCAAAAGTAAGCGGTCGGTCATAACTCGCCAAATCCACCCAATATCTTTTCATATTTTCATTGGTACTCAAAGCCAAGGCGCTCGGCGTCACGACCGTTCCGTCACCATCGATCACCATCTCTGGAGAATATTGGAGCTTCGGTTCCGATTTGAAACACCAGCCACGGAAACTTTTTGTACATTCATCCCCTGTCCAATATCTGATTGTTCCGAGTGTCTCTTCACCGAAACCAGCGATTTGGTACACAGCAATAGATGGCGGGATCGTCCAGGTATCGTCAAGCGATGTGTGCACATCTTGTGCAGAGCCAAGCAATTTCGCATTCACCGTACTCGGACGCACAACATCATCTGAATCCGAAGCGACCTTGCCATCAGGATCGAGCAGAAAATCGTGAAGCTCATCTGATGTGTCTATATCATTTCCATAGGTATCGATAAAATGTTTTGTAAGTGTTCCATCTTCAAATGAAATAACAGGACTGTTTACGGTACTACCGTTTCCATTAAAATATGTTTTCGATGGGAGAAGATTGTAGGCACTCGGCATATTCTGTGCCAGTATGCGTGCAGTCCTCGACGAAAGAATCCATGGCATCCAATCTGCAGGCAGACCCTGATCATAACCGTGGAGGATAGCACCAATGGTTTGTGGTGTCCCGACTTGTGGTACTGCTACCAGTACTATTTTATCGATCAAACTCTCTGCTTCTGCTCCCAACATATTGGTAAGCGCCTTCGTGACAAGCCCGCCATAAGAATGAGCCACAAGCGTCACCTTGCCTGTTTTTGAAGTACTGACAAGTCGTCTCAATTCACGCACGATGTATGGCGAAAGAGATTTTGATGTATAGAAAAGCTTCTTTCCATCAACTGCCCCACCAGTAAGAATATCTTCGAGCGATACGCGCCAATCATATGGAATAGCAGAATAATCTGCAATAATACCCTCTTCATTCTTCCAGATATCCAAATCTGAAAGGAATGATTTATAGATATTTTTCTGTCCTATGAGTGATACATTCACTTCATCTAAGACCTCCCTCGTATAAATATCTGGGTCAAGACTTTTCCCCTTTTCATCCGAAAACAATTTTTCCACATCGGAATTACGGTTGGGTTCCCAAAGCTGATTTTCTATGAATCCATCTTTGTACAGTCTGCTGGCCTCCAATCCCGGAAGGAACAAAATATTTGAAAAACAATTTTCTGTACAAGTAGAAAGAGCAGAAGGGATTTCATGATCACTCCATCCGTCGAGAGTAAATGTTCCTGAGAGAATCTCTCCTGTCCCATTCGGATTTTTCTCTGTCGTCGGTCCGCTCGGTGATCCATACCAATTATTTCTGAGGAGTATCTTTCCTGAAAAATCCTGGGTACCGTCGTACTCTACATGAGCAATAACAGCAGTGCGTTGGGTATTTCCAGACAGGTTGGAATCTATCACCTCTAGGGAATCATAGTAATCTTCATAATTCTGATCACGAGAGAAAGTGAATGCTGTTTCTATATCCGCAAAAGCAGTATTTTTGAATGTAGAATGTTCGATCCGCACTCTGCCAGAAGTCACTTTCAATACGGGATTCGTTCTTAATACCTGCGCATACGCTTTTTTGAAGAAGAGGTTCTGTACAGGATTTGCTCGCACCATTCCAGGGCAAAAGAAATCTCCGCTCCACTCGTGTGTACCCAAACCATCAAAAACAACATTCTGGAATACTGAGGGTATCGTATCGATATCTAAAAAACGAGCTGAAAAATCTATCATCCCCTCTTCGGTATGGAAGTAACATTCCGGTGCGTAATCGGAAGGAATATAGGAATAATCAATCGGTTGTTTCGTAAAATAAATCGGCTCTGTTTCTGTACCAAAAGCATCTATACGTCCGTTATAAACACTGATGTTGCCTATTTCTATGTTTGAACCAGGAGCGATAGTGAGTACAGATTCATTGACTATGACAACAGGTTTGGGAATATCTGTACGAGTGATATGACCGCTCCACGTCGTATCGTGATCAATAACAAAAAAATCTTCATAATTATTCCAGTCGTATGCATCACCTGGAGCAGCCAGTGCTACCTGAGATTGAAACATCGTAAAAAATACAAAAGAAAAAATACTTAATATGAATTTTTTCTTTAATAATCTCATAAAAAAAACAAAAAGTGTTATTCTCTAAACACCAATAGCAAAATAGGTGAAGCCGGCGGCCTCGGATTCGGAACGCTCGAGAACATTACGTCCATCATAAATAGTATTACCCTTCATCAATTTCTTCATATTCTTGTAATCTACCACACGGAATTCATCCCATTCGGTAGCAATCACCAGAATATCGGCACCCTTAAGTGCGTCAAGAGCCTTCTTGGTGTAAGTAAGGTTCTTGTGCGTAAGAATTCTCTTCGTATTGGGCATCGCCACAGGATCAAATGTCCGCACCTTGCACCCTGCTTCGAGAAACAGTTTAATATTTTCGATACCAGGAGCTTCACGAATATCATCCGTACGAGGTTTGAAAGCCAGTCCCCATACAGCGACGGTTTTGTCTTTAAGTGTTTTTCCAAAGACTTCTTGGAGTTTGACGAATGGTTTGATACGCTGAGCCACATTCACATCATGCACCGTTTCAATAATATGAAACTCTGAATGATACTCGCGCCCTGTCTCCAGAAAAGCTTTCACATCTTTCGGAAAACACGATCCACCATAACCAATACCAGCATAGAGAAAACGCTCACCAATGCGTGAGTCATAGCCGAGTCCTTTGGCAATTTCTTTCACATTACCTCCTGTGACGTCACAGAAGTTCGCTACCTCGTTGATAAACGTGATCTTCATAGCAAGGAAAGCGTTGGCAGCGTACTTGATAATTTCGGCACTCCTCACATCAGTGAAAAGAACTGGGCGACCATTGCGAGCTATCGGGCGATAGATCTGCTCCATCATCTTGCGAGCTTTCTCAGATTTTGTTCCCACGACAACACGATCAGGATTGAGAAAATCTTTCACGGCTGCTCCTTCACGGAGAAATTCAGGGTTGGAAACCACTTCAAAAGGAAATGCCCCACTCGAGGCTTTTTTGATAATGGCTTCTACTTTCTCAGCTGTTCCGACTGGTACCGTTGATTTATCGACGAAGAGTTTAAATCCATTCAGATATTTTCCAAATGTTTCTGCTACTGCAAAAACGTACTGAAGATCAGCTTGACCAGTTACTTTGTCTTCTGGGGTGCCCACCGCCATAAACACGACTTCGGATTCCTGAATCGCTTTCTTCAAATCAGAAGTAAATGACAGACGACCTTCTTCGACATTGCGTTTCACTATTTCTTCGAGTCCGATTTCATAGATAGGGATACCGCCTTTCTTCAGTGTCGCTATTTTCTTCTTATCGATGTCTGCACAAATCACTTCGTGTCCACTCTCTGCAAGGCATGCACCTGAGACAAGTCCGACATAGCCTGTTCCTAAGAAAGTTACTTTCATACTATTGTATTATTATTTATTGTTCCCTCACTTCACGAATGGTGTAATTCATCCTACTCCGACCCTGATAATAGTTCCGCACGACCATATCAGCGAGGAGACCAGAGATGAAGAGCTGTACTCCGATGAGAACGAAGAAAATACCGACGAGTGGCCAGATACGCTCCGCCAGTGACGCATGAAAAACAATTTTTTCGACAAGCATCCACACCAGAATACCAACGCCAGTTGTAAAGAGAAACACTCCTCCACCACCGAACAAATGGAGTGGACGATAGGAGTACTTACGCCAGAACCAGATAGACATCATATCAACGAAGCCTTTCATACCGCGTTTCCAATTGTATTTGGTCACACCGTGAAGACGAGGATGATGAGAGACCTTCACTTCTGCCACACGGAAACCATCCATCTCAAGAATAGCCGGGATGAAACGATGCATCTCTCCGAAAAGATCTACTCCGTCGAAACATTCACGACGATAGGCTTTCAAACTGCAACCAGAATCATGAATCGTATCTTGGATGAGAATCTTGCGAAGAAGATTGGCGATGCGAGAAGGAATTTTCTTGCTCCATGGATCTTGACGTTTGAAACGCCATCCAGAAACCACATCAAAACCCTCGTCGATTTTTTCGAGAAGAAGAGGAATATCAGCCGGATCATTTTGCAAATCACCGTCAAGTGTGATGATGATTTCTCCTGTGGCGGATTTGAACCCAGCATCAAAAGCAGCGGTTTGTCCGAAGTTCTTACGGAACACAACAAGTTTGAGTGGCGTGAGCGTGCGCGCAATTTCTACCGTCTTGTCCTTCGATCCGTCATCAACGAAAATAATTTCAGATGGCTTACCTATTTTCTGTACGGACGCGAGAATTTTTTCGTGAAGTTCTGCGACGTTTCCTTCTTCATTGTACAGAGGCACGACCACCGAAAGATACACCTTGTTTTCTTGCATACCGATAGAGGTAAAAAGTTAGAAAATACCTTTCAATAATACCGAAAAAATCAATTTTAGGCAATAAAACCACTTCCAGCATACTTCATTCCTTGCTATACTCCACTTACAAACTTCTGATTTCAAATATACTAAAAACGCATCTCATATGAAGATACTGGTAACTGGTGGGGCGGGATTCATCGGATCACACACCGTAGTCGAACTCATCTCCGCTGGACATACGCCCATCATCCTCGACAATTTCTCTAACTCTGACCGATCATCCCTCAAGGGTATCGAACAAATTACCGGTAAGAGTCCTCTCTTTTACGAAGGTGATGCTTGTGATATCGCTTTCGTTCGACGTATCTTCGAAGAAAATACCATCGACGGCATCATCCATTTCGCAGGACTGAAATCTGTCGGAGAGTCTGTCACAGATCCCCTTCGCTATTACCGAAATAATATAGACTCACTCATCACTCTGCTCGAATGTGCGAAGACATATCATACGAAATCTTTCGTCTTCTCTTCTTCAGCTACCGTCTATGGTGAACCTGACGTATTACCCATACCCGAAACAGCTGAGAGGAAAGTATCTCTCTCACCCTACGGCAATACGAAGAAAATCTGCGAAGACATCCTGCAGGACGTCGCTACTGCCGAAAACTCAGATATACATATCATTGCCCTCCGCTATTTCAATCCGATCGGTGCGCACCCTTCAGGACTCATCGGCGAACTCCCTATCGGTGTTCCGAATAATCTCGTCCCCTTCATCACTCAGACAGCTATGGGGAAAAGAGAAAAACTCACTATCTTCGGTGATGACTATCCGACACCTGATGGTACCTGTATCCGTGACTTCATCCATGTCGTCGATCTGGCGAAGGCACACATCAGAACGCTCGAATACCTCTCCCAAGGCCAAAACCTCACCTATCGTGCCTACAACGTCGGTACGGGGCTCGGTGTCAGTGTGAAACAGCTCGTAGAAACATTTGAAGAGGTAAATGGCGTCAAAGTCCCCTACGTCATCGGAACACGTCGCACGGGCGATATTATGACCTGCTATGCCGATCCGACCCTCATCCGAAACGATATCGGTTGGCAATCAGAGCTTTCCCTCGCCGATGCCCTCCGCGATGCCTGGAATTGGGAGAAAAATATTTCAGAGCACGATAAAAAATAGCTCTCAGAATTAACAACAAATATTCTTCTTCCTTACTTTTTCAATTTTGGCAAAAAATTCTGACCGGTAATGACACTTTTCCCGATCTTCTCTTCCAGAGCCAGTCTCGCATCTTTTGCAATCTTTCCGCCCTTCTTAGCGGGGATCTTGTTCGCTTCCAATCCTTTTGCTTTTTCAGTTTCCGCAATGCGTCGTGTCGAGAGTTCTGCAAGAGCAGAAAAGATCAATTCTTCCTCACTCATATGATCTCGCAGATTTTGTGTTTTCAATCCTTTCAAATTTTTGTGACTTTTCACTGACAGATCACTCCACTCTTCATGAATGATATTGGTGAGAATGGCAAACTCCTCGCCCTTCTTCACGTCATTCTCACTCCAGTAATCAGTCAGTTTATTCCTTGTCTCTTGCCCCGTCATTCGCCGCTGAATCCAATTGGCGCTTCTTCCTTGTTTCTGCCAATACTCACGACTGCGATTCAGAGCTCTCTCTGGATCGTTCATCTCTTGCATTCGTTCGAAACCGACACGTGCCAACCACAATTTGATTGGTTCAGCTTTCTTACTCGGAATAGACTGAATCAAACGCAAAATTGTTTCTACATTTGCAACATCAGTTTCACGCATTTTTCCATCTTGAGCCAACATTTTCAACTGGTCACATTTTGTGACCAGTTCACTTCCTTCCTTTCTTAAGCGATTCTTGAGGGTAGTCCAATAACTCTTTGCTTTTTTGAAATCCATCTGCTCAGTCAAAGCGCCTACGATATCAATCACTGAAAAATACCACATTTCGGTCTCTTCATTATAATGGCGACGAATCTTATACGTCTCAAAAATCGCCAATGAGTTTTCAATGTTTTTTTTCATATGTTTCTTAATAATTTTCTTTATTCAAGATACACTCTCATTTTACACAAAACAGCACTTTTCAACAATACTACAATACTGTCCCCCTCCCTCCGCGATGCCTGGAATTGGGAGAAGAATATACAAAAGAAATAAACTCTATGATCCTGCATTCAGATAAATTGACACCTTTATAAAGCAAGCAGTATAATAAAGCTATGAAGATTACTCACTGCGATATCTGCAAAAAGACAATAAAAAAAGACACCGAAGATCAATAAATCAAACAAAAACCGGTACATATCCGGTTTTGCGTTATACTGGATATATAATTCTTCCGAAATTCCCTTCTCTCTGCATTATGCATACCCCTTCTATATTCATCGTCATTCCAGCCTACAATGAGGGAACTATCATACAAAGCGTGATCGCTGAGATTCGCAGTGCTGGATATACCAATATTGTTATTGTCGATGATGGCAGTACCGACGGTACCTATGAAAAAGCCAAGGAAATTCCTGGTATAGTCGCTCTCAGACATCTCATCAACCGTGGCAAAGGAGCATCGGTCAAAACAGGTATCGAAGGGGCAAGAAAGCTTGGTGCAGATATCGTCGTGACGATGGACGGTGATGGTCAACACAATCCGAGTGATATTGCTCCGATGATTACCTCTATCGATCAAGGCTATGACGTCGTACTTGGTTCACGGCTCAAAGATTGCACCGGTATGCCGAAATACAAAATCATTCACAATCATATCGGCAATATACTCGTATGGATGTTGTATGGTCTCTGGGTCACAGATAGCCAATCAGGTTTTCGTGCCTATTCGAAGAACGCTATAACAAAAATCGATACCAAGACCGATCGTTATGAATATGACAGCGAAGTCATCCGTGAAATTCATCGCCATCAATTGAAATTCATCGAAATCCCTATCGAAGTTCGCTACACAGAATATTCGATGGGCAAAGTACAAAAAATGAACCTCACAAATGGCATCAAGACTCTCATCAAAATGATTCTTTCATCATAACTATGTCCATCTACCAAATCATTCTCGCGACAGTCGCCTTCCTCTTCCTCTCAAATGGAATACTCAAATTCATCAAGCGCGAACGCAGTCAAACGTTTTTCAAACTGTTCCTCACACTCACAATCTGGGGGTCTATCCTATTTTTCTCTCTTTTCCCGAAAACAGCCCAAGAATTTTCGAGTGCCATCGGTCTTGGTGAAAATCTGAACACACTCATCTTCATCGGTTTTGTCATCATTTTCATCATTGTATTCAAGCTCCTGAATATCATCGAAAAACTCGAACAAAATATCTCCGAAATTGTCCGCAAAGAAGCCCTTGAGAAAATTGATAAGAAACTATGACAGATACTCTCTCTCCACGTGTCGCTGTCATCATTCTCGGATTCAACCATCGTGAACAACTCTCCGATGCGATTGATTCCGTCCAAGAACAGAGCTATACGAATTATCAGCTCTTCTACATCGACAATGCCTCCTCGGATGACTCTGTCGATTTCGTCAGGACACACTATCCCACTGTAGTAGTCACAGCAAATGAAAAAAATCTCGGCTATGCCGGAGGATATGATATTGCTATTAGGAACGCCTTTGAACAGAACTTTGATACAGCAGTACTCCTCAATCCAGACACAGTCGTAAATACAGAGTGGCTTTCTGAACTTGTTCGTTCAGCTTATATCGATCCGAACATCGCTCTCGCTCAATCCAAAATCCTTATCTGGGACAATGGTAAGACAGATATCATCAATACGTTTGGTAATAACATCCACTTCCTTGGTTTTGGCTACTGCGGACACTACAAGGAAAATGATACTTTCTCAGAAGATATCGACATCCCGTATGCAAGTGGTGCGAGTCTCCTTATAAAAAAAGAATACTATCCATCCAAGATACATTTCGACACAGACTATTTCGCCTATCTCGAAGACCAAGACCTCGGCTGGCAGGCTCGTATCCAAGGACTCCGAATCATAGCATCAGCCGAATCAAAAGTCTGGCATAAATATGACTTTCAGAAAAAACACTTGAGCAATTTCAAATTCTACCTCCTCGAACGCAATCGTCTTTTTTTCCTCACAAAATTCTTTTCATTCAAATTTCTATTCCTCATTTTTCCAGCATTCCTCATTATGGAATTCGGTGTTCTTTTTGATTCAATCTTCAAAGGCTATTTTTTCAGAAAACTGAAAGCAGAATGGGATTTTATGAAAGCCTTACAGAGACTTATTCAAAAAAGAGAAGCGATACAGAATACGAGAACCCTCTCCGATACCGAACTCTTTCATTTTATGAGCCCGACTATCAGCTTTGAGGAGGTGAATTCCCCCTTGCTCCGTATAGCCAACTCTTTCCTAAAAGGGTACTATGCATGTATTAAACATCTCATATAAACTCTATGCTCGCTGTCATCTTCTGGACCATTCTCTTCTCTCTCGCTACCGTCATCTCCATAACTCTCACTGGGTCACGTGCACTCATCAGTGGAGACTTCACTCTCCTCAGAACCATCAAAATGATTCTTGACTGGCACTTCATCGTGGGAGCTGGATTCGCATTCTTGTCACGACTCTTCTTTATATTTATCAACAATGCTCTATTGAAAATCCCGGAACTCGCACAGAGTTCGACAACTATCACAATGTTCATCACATCAATTGCTATGGTATTTGTCATTATAGCCAACTATTACTTCCTCGGAGAACGAATCAGTCTCACTCAAGGCATAGGTGCTTTCGTCATCCTCTTCGGTATATTTATCATCACACGATAAGAAACAAAAAACCACTCGTAGCAAGAGCGGTTTTTTTATTGTTCTTCTTATCCTTTTGAATAGAATCGAAAGAAGAAAGGGATCAATTTCAGTCTGTATAGAGCAACAAATATATATACCGCTATCCTATTCTTGAGTGTTTCCCCTTTCGGAGAGAACAGGCTTATATTCCTGTTTTGCAAGAACTTCGGAAAATTCTGCTTCAACCAGTCAAATATTCTTCTAAATTCGGAAACCATCTGTAGAGGGGTCGAATTTCTCCCGGCGAAGAGGAGATACCAGACAATATATCGCGTGAAATAAAACTCCACTTCTTCTTTGTCGACAGCCCCTCTTTCTTTGAGTTTTTCGTAACATGAATCAAGCAGGAACATTACATTTATTTCCTTTTTCAATGTTTTTTGATTGGTGTTCGAAACAGATTGTTCATTGTAGAACCAATGATATCCAACGTAGTCTAGGATCGAAATCTTATTCGTGAGATTGATCACCTGCAGGTTGAAGTACACATCTTCCCCTATGTTATTATCGAGAAACTCTATTTTATTTTCTATCAAGAATTCCCTCTTGTATATTTTGCTCCATGGGGCCATTGTCATATATCTCGACCAAGGAGTGTTCTCGAGTTTCATCTCATACAGTACTCTCTGACTCGTCGTACGCTTGTATCCACCGATTACGACATCCAGATTTTTCTCCTCTATCTCTGATACGAATCTCTCGATATGATCACTCTCTACAGAATCATCGCAGTCGATGAACATGATGTATTTCGCACTGGCATATCCGATACCATGATTTCTTGTTTTTGCTACGCCTTGATTTTCCTGATCGAATATCCTGATTTTGTCAGGATATTTCTCGTGATACGATTCGAGTATGCTCCACGAAGCATCGACAGATCCATCATTGATGAGAATGACTTCGTAGTCGCTGTAAGTATTGCCGAGGATACTGTCGATACACAAAGACAGTGTCTCTTCAGCGTTATAAACGGGAATAATTATAGAAACCATCATAAACTAAACGTTCTATAAATAATTACTCAGTCCCTTATAATAGAGTTGTGCAATATTGATGAATACAAATATGAACGTCACAAACAAAAATACAACCAAGGCTATCGAAATATTATTCTTTATCCACTCACTTCGAAATGAGAACTTTGATTTGTAAAATGAAAAGATAAAGAGTGGCATTATAGCTAGAAAATATCTTCCTTGCACGCCAGCGATACGTTCGGCTCCGACTTTCGTCCAAACGAGATACATCGAAAGAAATACTAATAAGAGTTGAGCGAAAAACACACCAAGAAGAAGAAGTCTCTGTCTTGTATTAAGAGAAACTATTTCTTCCTTGCTCCGAAGAATAAGTGTCATTCCACCGGCCATAAAGATATACAATAAGTCAGGCAATGATGTGTTGACCCAGCCTGGTTTTAAAAAGAATGTTTCAAAATAGAAGAAGAAATTTTTATACAAAGAATGAAAAACTACGTAGAGAAAATTAACTGGATTTTTTATTACTCCCCATAATTGAGCATTTGGATCAACACCTTTCGCAAAAGCACTCACCTCAGTCAAGAACATTCTTGAAAATAGAAACACAGCAAGATTGAGTGATATAAAACTAATGGTGTATAACCAATACTGTTTCGTAGATAAAAATTTTGTTTTTGGAAGAAGGAATACGAGAAGTGCCAAAAGAAAATATCCTTGTTTCGCATTAAAAGCAAGCAAAGATAATCCAAAAAGTAGCCACATTTCTCGTTGTGACATTTTCTCATTGGTTACAGTCAACTTCAGTAAATAAGCAATGAAAAAGAGAATAAATCCGATATGGGGTGCATCATAACTAAATGATGCTATTTGTTGCACTGTCATCGGTAAAAGACCGAAAAAGAGGAAGATAATTTTTCCAAATGGTGCAAAACGAATGGCGGTGTAAATAAGAAATATAGCCAATGTCAGAGTGAGCAGACGTCCAATATAAAATGCAATAAGTGGCGGAGCATCAGTGATTAATCCAATCTTCAGACCGAGAGATTGTGTTATATAACCAACAGGAGATGCGCCACATATAGAAGATGGAACAACTACCATTTCTTCACTTGCTGATTTCGTTAACGCTTCTTTTATCTTTGATCCGCTTATCTTTTTTCGATCCTCTCCTTTTATTTTAACAAGCATCGTGTCACTTGGGAGTGAGACATAATTCGCTGGTGCAGAGACTTGTCCTCCACACGTTATCTGTCCTTGTGCCAAATTGAGAGCCTTGAAATAATGAGCACCTTCATCTGGTACTTGAAAAGGTGGCATGAGAAAAAGGAAAATCAATCCGATTGGAATCGCCAGCCAGAGATACAATTTCTCCATCGGTATCTGTTTGAATCTTTCCAGGATATTATTAAACATACTTTAAAAAAATAAATATATTATTTCACTGGTTCAAGCTCATAATACACTTCTTGGGCCGGGATGATCCAGCAGAAGAATCGCTCATATACCAACGGAGAAAGACTCACCAACCACGTCAGCGGTTTGTTTTCGAACGAATACCGGCTCGTTTTGGTGATATAGAAAAAAAGCTTCTTCTTCCGTATTATGAAACGAACTGGTGTATAAAAGTTCATTTCATTGTTGTCAGTATAATAGTCCATCGTGAAATATCCGAAAAAACGTTTGTGCGTCGGATCAGTATAGGCTCCGAAATTCGTGAAATGTGGAACAAAAATTCTGATGACTCCATCTTTCTTGGTGATACGATGCAATTCACGAAGAATCGAGTCGAGGTCAACCATATGCTCGAGGACGTGTGCCGTGAATACTTCATCAAAAGTATCATCTTCGAACGGCAATCTTTTCGTGATATCCGCAACCACATCGACACCAGGAAGCTGGTACATATCCAAATTGACGTATCCTTCTCTGATATCCTTGCCACACCCCAGATTCAATCGCTTCATATGCAATGCAAAAGATAGTATTTATTCTCCTTTTTCATCCATTATATACCAAAAACTGGAAAAATCCTACAAAATAACCCTCTCAAAAAAGTCTACCGAATACCTCTCTTTGATTCAATAAT
>Ga0210027_1002127_pt1 | contig 17597 bp, 10 predicted proteins | sample CryGeymeta201510_FD_183978 | JGI IMG/M metagenome (GOLD analysis project Ga0210027, IMG submission 183978) | Groundwater microbial communities from Crystal Geyser aquifers in Utah, USA - Crystal Geyser metaG 2015-10 (SPAdes) (version 2) | ecosystem: Environmental > Aquatic > Deep subsurface >...
TTAGCGTAACCGGCTACAGCAAACTGTCAACCAAATGGTTTATGCATTTGTTTCGCAACGAAAACCTTTACATTTTTTCCAGCCTTCGCGTGGCTGATTCAATATCCGTTTCAAGTTTCAGCATCAAATCTTTACGCGAAGTATTTTGCACTGTTTCTGGCGGAATAAATGGCAAATACTCAATATATACCACCCCCGGTCTTTTGATAAAACTGCGCTTGGGCCAGCATTGACCGGCATTATGAGCCATCGGCAAAATACCCACGCCCGCTTTCTGTGCCAGCGTCACACCACCGGCCTTATATTCACCCTTTTCACCCACTGAGGATCGTGTTCCCTCGGGAAAAATAACCACCCAACGCCCTTCCTGGAGAAATCGGCAACCCTGATCGTTGACCTGCTTAATGGCTTCTCGCGGGTTTCCACGACGAATCGCTATGGCATTGGCTACCCACAATGCCCAGCCAAAAAAAGGAATATAAAAAAGCTCGCGTTTCAGCACCCAGACATAGGGCGGAACCAGCAATGGCATCGCAATTGTCTCCAGAGCCGATTGATGTTTGGCCATTACCACGCAGGCGTCTTGCGGCATATGTTCTGCGCCGCGAATCTCGACCCGAATACCGCAAAAAAAACGCGCTGAGCCCAGGACAAAAGCACTCCACGTTTTCGCCCAGAACCACAGCGCCCGAAAACCGAAAGGTTTCGACACCACCACAAGCGTAGAGAACAGCATTGTTCCCGCAAAAAAGAACCCATTAAAAATAAGCGACCGCAACAGTAACACCCACAAGCTCCCTTCAAACAAGCAATCTCAAGATCAATAACTGCCGGACAAGCTGCCAAATCCGGCTGTAAAATGACAGTTTCCTAAAAAGCACAGCCGCAGCCACCCCTTATCTTGATGCAATGTGCGGTAACGTACGGTGACGAAGTATTGTCGAGAGCAGACTTCTTATCTGGTCCGGACTAATGCTGAGCATTAAATCCAAATCCGGCGGCTTTCATCGAGCCACCCGAATATAAGGAGTTTATCATGATTGGTGTTTTACTCATTGTCCTTCTCGTTATGGTCATTCTCAAAGTATCCTAACTTGTTGCGTATTGAAATTCAGCGAAGTTTTCTGGTCAATCATTGAGGCCAGTCATTGTGCCCGATCTTGCAGCAGGGCATCCACTTCCCCTACCCCTCTAAACCTCGCCGTTCAATCGCATTGCTTTTCAATTTTCAACTCAACCGCAGGGAGGAGAACCCGATATGATACACATCATTGATAATGATCCGTTTGTCTGTGAACTGGCATCGACCGTCGCATCGTTTTCGGGCAGTCAATCAAAGGTATTCGTTTCAGAGTGCAACTATCTTTGTTACATGCTCAATGACGCGTACGTGCCACCGGATATGATATTTTCCGACGTGGATCAGCCTGAAGGCATCGGTTGTACTCTGTCCAGACTGATCAAACAACAATATCCGAATGTAACTTTTATCCTGATGCACGGCAGCTTCAAACCATCTGCTCGCAAAGAGACCCGCAAACATCATTCCAGTAATTATGTAGATCACGTATTGCTGAAGCCATTTAACGTCAAAGAACTGATCGAATTTGTCAAAGCCATAACCTCTGAGAAGAACATGTGTAAAACCGATGCTGCCTCCCTTATCCGGGCAACACCTGAAAATGAAAATCGCCATGTGCCACTTTTACACACGCTGCAGAAACAATAGGCCGCAAAGACCGGTTCGTTTTCTCATGCAGATGGAACGATAATTCATGCAACTTGAAATTCTCAATCTTGCCAGGTTCTATGATCAACAAAGAGGCCTTGCACCAACCAGCTTTACCGTCAGCAAAGGTGAAATGATCGCGATTGTCGGTCACAACGGCGCAGGAAAATCCACCCTCCTGAAAGTTCTGGCTAACTGGATCAATCCGGATGCCGGTATCGCCATGTTTGACGGGATCGACCTGAAAAACAGGGCGGCGCTTGTTGGAAAAGTGGGTTTCATTCCGGAAGTACCCAATCTTTTCGACGTATTCTCCGTTGAATACAATCTCAGACTTTTCGCTGCACTCACCCACACCCCTTTCTTGCGGGTCGAAGAAATCCTGGACGATTTCAATCTGCTAGCGTTTCGAAAAAACAGAATACAGACGCTGTCAAAAGGCTTGCAGCAACGCGTCAACATCGGACGCGCCTTGTTGTCGGATCCTTCGCTGCTTCTGCTGGACGAGCCCACATCGGGGCTGGATTTCGAGATGACAAAGGAAATCCACCGCTTGCTGAAAACGATGCATGAAGCCGGAAAAACAATTCTTTTCACCTCCCACCGACCTGAAGAAATAAAAAGCCTGGCCACACGTATCATGGTGCTGCACCAGAGCAGGCTGATTTTCGACGGCCCCGGCGAAGCATATTTTCGCTCCGAAATCCACGAAAATCTGTACGCATGATGAGAAATATTCTGATTCTCACCTTCAACGATCTGGCCATCGCATTCAGGAATAAGACATTTCTGCTGATCCTGTTTGTTCCGCTGTTCGTCTTCGTTTCGCTGAATCTGCTGGACGAAAGCGGCGCAGAAGCAAGCAAAGTCAGAATCGTGCTGGTTCAGCACTATGCTTATGCACCCGCGATTATCCAGAGCATCATGGCTGCCAAACAACACATTGAAGTGACATGCGTTCAGAATGAGCAGGATGGCGTGCGTCTCTTGAAAGAACGCCAGATAGACGGGATATTGACCCCTCATGATGAAGCCACAGGCAGCCTTGCCTTGCTGGTTTTAAAAAAAGACTCCATTGCTGCCATAACCATCATGCAGAATTTCTCCGCCTTGCAGAAAGCGGCGGAAGGCAATGCGCCGGATTGGATCAGTAGCATTAAGTCACTGCATCGGGGCGACGTGCAACGCGAGACGCTGCCCACCTGGGTATTGATGCTGGTCCTGCTCATCGGTTTTATTATTCTGCCGATGCAGGTTGCCGAGGAAAAAGAGAAAAAACTGCTGCTGGCGCTGCTTCAGACCCCCATCCACGAACTCCAGTGGCTGATAGCCAAAGTAATCCTGGGCATGGTTCTGATCTTCATTGCCGTCCTTTTTCTTCACCTGCTTGGCTCATTCGGCCCGCTACATCTTTTTGACTATAGCATTTTCATCCTCGCCGGCAGTTTTTGTTTCAGTGCCTGCGGGATATTTCTGGGTTTTCTCTGCCGCAATCAGGCCAGTGCCAGAACGCTGGGCGTGATCTTCTATTTACCGCACCTGCTGCCTGCTGCGATGTCTGATGTTTCACTGAAATTGACTGCTGTTGCACCGTTTCTTCCCTCCTACCAATTGTATAAACCGCTGCAATCCATCCTGCTGGAAGACGGCCAATTGGCGAGTATGAGCTTTGACTGGCTCTATCTAATCGGGCTGGGACTACTGATGTTTTATCTCTCCTACCTATTAATGAAACGACGCTGGCTGATGTGATTTACAGCCGCCAAATCAAACGTTGATGTTCCCTGATCGACAAAAAAAAGTACGCCATGGAAAACTGATATGTCTTTGAAGCGACTAAACATTCATTCCCCCGCCAGAGGTGGCAAGGCTGAAAAAGAGCATGACCGGCATCGGCGGCCTGCCCACCCCGGCCATCCTGCCTGCCGGACTTCGCCGCCTGTTTCGCTGGCGGAAGGATAGAGGTGTGACGGCGAGCCGAGCTGCATGATGTCCAGAAACAGGGAAGCACTGCGCACCACTGTCTGGTACCTGCTTCCGGCCAGCGGCTGGGTACTGCTGATCAATATTTTTCCGACCCTGCTCAGCTCTGCCAACGAAGTCGTCTTATCGACAGACCATCTGGCCATGGCAGGCATGATCGCTTGCATAGCTCTGCTGCTTTATCTGCTGATCCGTTATCGCTTTCCCGACACAATCAATGACCGGTCAGGCTACATTGCGCCCTTTCCCGTGCGGCAGACTGCAACGATGCTGCTCATCTTTGCCTTTATTTTGACTGTCATTGTGAGCAGCGGGCTGCGCATTGATAATTCAATGCACAACAATCTAAGACAGAAACAATCACAGGTGCTGAAAAGCATTGTCGAGTTGAAAGAGGATATTGTTTCAGCCTGGTTGCGCGAACGATTGCATGACGCGACCTTGTTTGGCCGGGATTATGACATGGCCAGGCATTATTCGCTGGAGCTATCGGGCCAGGCTTCCGGGCAGGAAAAATCAATCTTGACGGAGCGGCTGGAGAACATCCGCAAAGAGCATGATTATATCAACGTCTTCCTGCTGGATACTCAGGGCCAACACCCCGTCTTTGCCAATGCCAAACACGCAGTCATAGGCGATAGCTTGCAATCACTGGCCAGGGAGGCCTCTGCCAAAGGCACAAGCTTGAGTTCCCCCCTTTACCGGGATCCCCTGGAGAGCGACGTGCATATCGATTTCATCGCACCGTTGCTACTTAAACACGGCGCAGAGAAAGTATCCATTGGTGCGCTTGTTATACAGGCCTCATTCGAACTTCAGCTGATGCGGTTCATCCACGTCTGGCCGATACCAAGCCGAACAGCAGAAACGTTGCTGGTCAAAAGGGTGGGAGACAAGGTGGTGTTCCTCAACACGCTCCGCTACACCAACGACAAATCTCTCAAGTTCAGCAGAGATCTAAACGAAAAGAAACTGATTGCGGCCATGGCCTTGCGCGGCGAACAGGCTGTGAGCGAGGGGGTGGATTATCGCGGCGTGCCCGTACTGGCGGCAACAAACAAGATCGAAGGCACGCCATGGATCATGGTGGCCAAGGTGGATCAGAGTGAGGTGTATGGCTCACTGAGCCTGCAACGCTGGGGGGTGTTCATCCTTTCCCTGCTGCTGGTTGCCATAGTGGGTGGTTTCCTGTTGTTCTTCTGGCGGCAGCAACAGCATACCCGGATGAGGCAATACTATCAGGAGACGATGGAGCGCAAGGCGCTGAGAAGTCACTACGAAAGCATACTCAGATATGCCAACGACATCTTTCTGCTGGCTGATGCCGACAACCGGATTCTCGATGCCAACGAGCGTGCCGCCGAGGCTAGCGGCTACAGCCATGAAGAACTTCTGAGCATGAATCTCCGCCAGTTGCGCTCGCCACAGGCCGGCGAAGGTCAGGATGAGCAGTGGCAGATTGATGAGCAGGGGGTGATCTTCGAGACAGAATTCATGCGCAAGGACGGCTCGACCTTCCCTGTCGAGATTGGCGCACGTATCATCAAGGTGGAGGGCAAGCGATTCCGGCAGGCGATCGTCCGAGACATCAGCGAACGCAAGAAAGCCATACTTGAACTACAGAATAAAGAGAAGCAACGTTCCGAAGCGCTGAAAATAGCCGGGATAGGTTACTGGGAATATGAATTTTCCACGGATGAATTCATATTTAACGATCAATATTATTTACTGCACAAAATGACTGCGGCTGATGCGGGAGGCTACCGGATGTCCCCTGCGTATTTCGCCAGTCACCACGTCTTTCCTGAAGACGCATCCATGATTGGGAAACAAATTCAATTGGCTTCCGAAACCCGGGATCCGGATTATTCCGCCACGACCGAAACTCGCATTTTAACCGGGGACGGAGAAATTGTCTGGGTGGAAGTGCGTCTCAAAATCAAGAAGGACTTGCCGGGCAACACCATCCGGCTGATTGGCGTCAATCAGGATATCACCGAACGCAAACGGGCCGAGGATGACCTGCGTGAAAGCGAAAAAGAGTTCCATACCCTGGCCGAGGCCATGCCGCAAATTGTCTGGATTGCGCGGCCCGATGGTTGGATCACCTATTTCAATCAACAGTGGATGGACTACACCGGACTCACCCTTGAGGCGAGTATGGGCCACAGCTGGAACAAGCCGTTTCATCCGGATGACAAGAAACAAGCATGGGCTGCCTGGCAGAACGCAACGACAACCCTGGCCGCCTATTCCGTCGAAATCCGCTTACAACGCGCCGACGGGATTTACCGCTGGTGGCTGGTGCGTGGTGTGCCTGTCAGGGATAGCAACGGTACTGTCATCAAATGGTTTGGCACCGGCACCGATATTCATAACCTGAAGTCGGTCGAACTGGAAATCATCAAATCCAATCGCGCTCTGCAAACGCTGTCGGCAGGAAATATGGCGATGGTACAAGCGACGGACGAAGATGAATTGCTGCAAGTCATCACCGGGGTCATCATGAAACAAGGCGGCTATGCTCTGGCCGTGGTCGACTATGCCGAGAACAACCCGGAAAAGAGCATCAACCCCAGGACCTGGTCGGGTTATAAGGGCGAGCATTACTGGGCGGAACACCTCAGCTGGGCCGATACCGAACAAGGTCAATTGCCCGTCTCCAGAGCCATACGTAGCGGGAAAACGCAGGTTTGCCATGACATCGTCGGCGACCCGGCATTTAAACCATGGCGGGATATTATCCTGAAGCTCGCTTATGCCTCAAACATCGCACTGCCCATGTCCGACGGCAAAAGGATATTCGGCAGCCTGAGCATCTATTCAACTAAAGCGGACGCTTTCGACGACGAGGAAATCCACTTGCTTGAGGAGCTGGCCAACGACCTCTCCTATTGCATTGCCACCTTGCGTGCGCGCGTCGAACAAGGCGAGCATTCGAACATCCTGCGGCAGAGTCTGGAGCAATCCATTGCAACCATCGCCGATACCCTGGCCGCGCGTGACCCCTATACCGGCGGCCATCAACGCCGCGTTGCCGAGCTGGCCACGGCCATTGCGCGGGAGATGGGCTTGCCGGAAGAACAAATCAACGGCATCCATTTTGCTGGCATCATCCACGATCTGGGGAAGATTCACATTCCGACAGAGATACTCTCCAAACCGGGCAAAATCAGCAATGCCGAGTACGCGCTGATTCAAGAGCATCCGCAGGCCGGGTACGACATCCTGAAGGATGTGCAGTTTCCCTGGCCGATAGCACAGGTCATTCTGCAGCATCATGAAAAGCTCGATGGCTCAGGCTACCCGCAAGGGCTCAAGGGTGATGCCATCCTGCTCGAAGCTCGAATCATGGCTGTGGCCGATGTGGTGGAAGCGATGTGCTCGCACCGTCCCTATCGTGCGGGGCTGAGCCTGGAATTGGCCCTGACAGAGATCGAAAAAAACCGTGGCAAGCTTTATGCACCGGATGTAGTGGATGCCTGCCTCAAACTGTTCCGCGATGACGACTACAAACTGCCGGTTTAACGCTGGGGGGCGTGTTTGGCGCATGATCATCCCCTCTTTGGCTGCAAATCTACAGGAATCAGCTTACGTACGACACCGCACAGACGCTCAGCTCGTGATTCCATAAATTATTTATTTTTCCCATATTAACAAATAACTCAAGGGTGAAGCATGATGAAATCAGATAGTAAATCCCGTGCCAGTCACCCCGCAGGGCTGAAAAAGAGTCCCACAGGCATCGTCGGTCTGGATCAGATTACAAATGGCGGCCTGCCGCAGGGGCGATCGACGCTGGTCTGCGGCGGTACTGGCTGCGGTAAGACGCTGCTGGCTATGGAGTTTCTGGTGCGCGGTGCGACCGAGTTCAACGAGCCTGGCGTGTTTCTGTCGTTTGAAGAGACCATTCAGGATCTGACCGAGAATGTCGCCTCGCTCGGTTTCGATTTGCAGAAGCTGGTTGCGCAGAAAAAGATCGTTCTGGACTACGTTTATATTGAGCGCAGTGAGATTCAGCAAAGCGGCGAATATGATCTGGAAGGGTTGTTCATCCGTCTGGGGGCGGCCATTGATGCCATCGGTGCCCGACGCGTGGTGCTTGATACCATCGAAACGCTCTTCTCCGGCCTGCCCAATCCGGCCATCCTGCGTGCCGAGCTGCGCCGCCTGTTCCGTTGGTTGAAGGAGAAGGGGGTGACAGCCATCCTCACCGGGGAACGCGGCGAAAAAATGCTCACCCGTCAAGGGCTGGAAGAGTATGTCTCCGACTGCGTGATCGTGCTTGATCATCGCGTTACCGAGCAGACCTCATCGCGGCGTTTGCGTGTGATCAAGTATCGCGGCGCGACCCACGGCACCAACGAATATCCCTTCCTGATCGATGCAGAGGGTTTTTCGGTACTGCCGGTCACCTCGCTGGGGCTGGCGCACAAAGCCTCTTATGAACGCATATCCAGCGGCATTGCGCGACTCGACGCGATGCTGGGCGGCGAGGGCTATTTTCGCGGCAGCAGCATATTAATCTCCGGCACGGCGGGCACCGGCAAGAGCAGCCTTGCCGCACACTTTGCCGATGCTGCCTGCCATCGCGGCGAGCGCGTGATCTACTTTTCCTTCGAGGAATCTCCTGATCAAATCTTGCGCAATATGGCCTCCATCGGCATCAATCTGCAACCGTGGATCAAGAAAGGTCTGTTGCAGATTCAGGCGACCCGACCCAGCTCGGCAGGACTGGAAACACATCTGGTCAAGATGCATAACGTGGTGAATGCCTTCAAGCCGCGCGTGGTGATCCTCGATCCGCTGAATAGTTTCATCTTTGCCGACAATGAGATCGAAGTGAAATCGATGTTAACCCGGCTGGTGGACTATCTGAAAACAGAGCAGATCACCGGCCTGTTTACCAATCTGGCGCAGAGCAGCAGTCTGGTCGGGCAAACCGATGTGAATATTTCGTCTGTGATCGACAGCTGGCTGCTGCTGCGCGATATCGATAGTGGCAGCGAACGCAATCGTGGCCTCTCCATCCTGAAATCGCGCGGCATGGCGCACTCCAACCAGATACGCGAGTTTCTGCTCACCGGGCATGGTGTGGAATTACGCGATGTCTATGTCGGCCCGGAGGGGGTGCTGACCGGCTCAGCGCGGCTCACCAAAGAGGCGGAAAATGAAGCTGCGCAGTTGGTTCACAAGCAGGATGTTGAACTGCGGCGGATCGAGCTGGAGCGCAAGCGCACCACGCTGAAGGCGCAGATCGCCATGCTGCGCGCCGAGTTTGCGGTGCAGGAGGTTGCTTCAATAAAAATCATCGGCCAGGAGACCGCCGAAAAAGCGCAACTGGCACAGGGGCGTGTGGATATGGGTGTCAGCCGTAGCGTCGATGAGAAACCGAACAAAGACAAGGAGGATTCGACATGAAATCGAAGCCCTCCTCGACAGAGAAGCAGACCCCAGCCCCAGCCGCGTTGGAGCACTTCGTTCTGAAGCTGTACATAGCCGGGCAGTCACCGAAATCCCTCAACGCCATTGCCAACATCAAAAAAATCTGCGAAGAAAACCTACAAGGGCGTTATGAGCTGAAGGTGATTGATCTCTACGAGCAGCCGCAACTGGCACAAGGTGACCAGATCATCGCCCTGCCGACACTGATCAAAAAAATCCCCCCGCCACTACGCCGCATTATCGGCGATCTATCGGACACCGAGCGTGTGTTAGTGGGGCTGGATATCCAGCAAGCATAATGACAATTAGTCCCGCGTCCCCAGAGCAACTTTTCGCGGAAAACGAATCCTTGCGCACCCAGCTGCATCAAGCCGAAGACACCTTGCGCGCTATTCGCTGCGGCGAAGCGGATGCCCTGGTGTTATCCGGATTGGAAGGTGACTATATCCATGCACTGAACGGTGGTCTGGAGCCTTATCGGGTCATGGTCGAGTCGATGAACGAGGGGGCCGTCACGCTGGCGACGGATGGCACTATTCTCTACTGCAACGGCCTGTTTGCCGATTGGATCAAGGTGCCATCCGGTCAGATTGTCGGAACTTCACTGAAGGAGATGCTCGCCGGGCAGGATCAGGAGCGTTTCGATGCCATGCTTGTTCAGGCGACGCAAGAGCAGAGCAGAGGTGCGCTGACACTGCTGGCAGTTGACGGCAAACCGATTCCCACCCTCTTTTCCATGCGCCCCCTGCCGCAAAGTGAAGGAAAGCTGATCTCTGTCGTCCTCGCCGATCTGAGCGAGGTGATTGCTGCCGCCGAAGTACGGGCACATTTGGCGCTGATCGTCGAATCCTCCGACGATGCCATTATCTCAACTACGCTCGACGGCATCGTGGAAAGTTGGAACAGAGCCGCTGAACATCTATACGGTTATACCGCCGCAGAGGCAATCGGGCGGAATATGCTGAAGCTGACGGTTGGCCCTGAGCATGCTGATGAGGTGAAGCAGGAGCTCAATGCCATCCGGCACGGCGAGCACGCAAGCTATGCGGACACCGTCCGCAGGTGCAAAGATGGCTCGTTGATTGAAGTCTCCATCAAAGCCTGTCCCATCAGTGATGGTTCGGATCGGATCGTCGGGGCATCCATCAGTGCCCACGATATCAGCGAGCGCAAAAAGGCCGAGCTGCAATTGCTGCGTTTCCGCCATCTTATTGACGAGTCCAACGATGCGGTGTTCGTGGTCGACCCCAACAGTGCTCGCTTCCTTGATGTGAATAAACAGGCATGCAACAGCCTCGGATACAGCCGCGATGAGCTGCTGGCGATGGATGTAACAACAATTGAGGCGACTATTTCGGACGATTTTGCCTGGGATGCCCACCTAGACACAGTAAAAAAAGTTGATGCCATGGTCGTAGAGGGGGCGCACAGGCGAAAGGATGGCAGCGCCTTTCCGGTTGAAATCAGCGTGAAATATGTCGCCCTTAACGAGGGGAGTTACATGATCGCGATTGCCCGTGACATCAGCGAACGCAAAAGAGATGCACAGAAATTCAAAGATCTTCTGGAGTCTGCCCCCGATGCGATGGTGATCGTTAATCACAAAGCCGAAATCGTGCTGGTCAACGCCCAGGCGGTGAGGTTGTTCGGCTGGCATAGCGAGGAACTGCTGGGGCAAACGATTGATCTGCTAGTGCCGGAACGTTATCGCCATCAGCATCCTGAATCTATGAACCACTACTTCGTGCAACCACGCCCACGGCAAATGGGCTCAGGCATGGATATGTTCGGGCTGCACAAGGATGGTAGCGAATTTCCCATAGAAGTTAGCCTTAGCCCATTAATAACAAACGAAGGTATCGTAGTGATTAGCGCTATTCGCGACATCAGCGAACGGAAGAGATCAGAAGCCAGCATCAAATCGCTTAACCGGGTACTTTCGGTGTTGAGCGGCATCAACACCCTGATCGTCCGCGTCAATAACCGCGAAGAGCTGTTCAGGGAGTCGTGCAACATCGCGATTGATGCAGGCGGATTTCGCATGGCCATGATTGTGATCGTAGATCGAAACACAATGCTGCCGATTTCAGTCATATCGGCAGGTAAGGATGAGGAACTTCTGGCTGCTATCAAAGATGTCATGGCATCCAGTGAGGGTAGGCAAACGACGCTGGTCGCACAGGCGATCAGCAAGAGAAAAGCCATCATGGTGAACAATACGCAAAGCGATCCCAGACTGATATTCGCCAAACAGTACGCCGAAGCAGGGGTGGGCTCGATGTTGGTATTGCCGCTAATCATATCGGATGAAGCGTTGGGAACACTTGTGTTATACGCCAATGAGATCGAATTCTTCCAGAGAGATGAGTTGAAATTGCTGGCAGAACTGGCCGACGACATCGCCTTCGCCATCGATCATATCAATACGCAGGAACGGCTCAATTACCTCGCCTATTACGATGTGCTTACCGGGCTCGCCAACCGCACGCTGTTTCTTGAGCGACTGGCACAGCATATACGAAGCGCCGCCAGCGGCGGGCACAAGCTTGCGATAGGGCTGATCGATCTGGAACGGTTTAAAAGCATCAGCGACAGCCTTGGTCGTTCAACTGGCGATACCCTGTTGAAACAGGTGGCGGAGTGGCTGGTGAGCAAAACAGGGGATGCAAGTCTGTTGGCACGCATAGATGCAGACCATTTCGCATTCGTGCTGCCAGAAGTAAAATCAGATGGCCATCTAGCGAATCTGATCGAAAATTTGATTACTGCTTTTCTGGAATATTCGTTTAATCTGAACAACGCCACGTTTCGCATCGGCATCAAGCTTGGTATGGCACTATTTCCGAATGACGGTGACAACGCTGACATCCTGTTCAGGAACGCCGAGGCCGCACTTAAAAAGGCAAAGCTCAGCGGTGATCGATTCCTGTTTCACGCTCAGAAGATGACCGAATCGGTGGCTGACAGACTGGCCATGGAAAATCGTCTGCGTCAGGCCATCGACAACGATGAATTCGTGCTGCACTACCAGCCCAAGTTGAATCTGGAGAGCGAAAAAGTCACCAGTGCCGAGGCGCTGATCCGCTGGAATGATCCGCGCAGCGGCGATCTAGTGCCGCCGGGCATCTTTATCCCGATTCTAGAAGAGGCCGGTTTGATCTATGAGGTCGGGCGCTGGGCACTGCACAAAGCCGTTGAAGACAATATGCGTTGGCGCAAGGCGGGGCTGCCCGCAGTCCGCATCGCGGTCAACGTCTCGCCGCTGCAACTACGTAATATCAACTTCATCAACGAGATCAGGCAGGTGATTGCTCTGGATGCGCATGCGGCAAGCGGGCTGGAGCTGGAGATTACCGAAAGCGTGATCATGAACAATATCGAGTTCAATATCGCCCCCCTGCAGTCGATCCGCGCCATGGGCATCACCATCGCCATCGATGATTTCGGCACAGGTTTTTCGTCGCTGAGCTACCTCGCCAAACTACCAGTGGACACACTGAAAATTGATCGCTCATTCGTGATCGAAATGACCAAAGGGCCGGAGGGGCTGGCCTTGGTATCCACCATCATCAATCTGGCGCACTCCCTGAAACTCGAAGTGGTGGCCGAGGGCGTCGAAACCGAGGAGCAATCGCGCCTGCTCAGGCTGCTGAGCTGCGACAAAATTCAGGGATTCCTGTTCAGTAAAGCGGTGCCGGCGGAAATATTTTCAGCCAATTTCCTGGCGCCGCTTACGCCGAAAAAAAAGGAGTAAAAATGAAACCGATTTCAATTGCAGGGTCGATTCCGTTTTTTTTTCAGGCGGGCTATCGACGCCAGGTCAGAGCGCAAGAGCCTTGGGTATGGCGGGCGCTTCGCCCAATACCGACATCATTCCAGCGCAGCCGGGCATTGGCGAATTTCTACCTTGGCCTCAACAATTCGAACCTGTCGACCCGCTCTTTACTTCAGAAGACGAGGCGCTGGTGAGGCTGAAGGCGTATATCGAATGAACGATAAGCTCAAGAGCAGTGAAGATTCGAGACTTGCGCAGGCGCTCGAGTATGCCAACACGCTGATCAGGTCGAGTCCGGATGGCGTGCTCGCCGTGGATATCGACCTGCGGATCACGCAATGGAATCCGCTCATGGAGCAGATATGCGGCAAAAACAGGGAACAGGTGATCGGACAGGATCTGGCTGATATCCCGTTCATGAAGCTAACGGATGAAGACGACAGAATCAGGGCAGTCCTCAAAGGGGAACAACTCGGGGCCAGAGAGGTCGTATTCCGCATTGCCGGAGAGGATTCGGCGCGATCCTTCGAGTCTGTCATTGCCCCATTGCGGAGGGATGCAGGAGAAATCTTCGGTGCCGTGCTGCGTCTGCGTGACATCAGCGAACGCAAGCGGACGGAAGAGAAAATCCTGAAACTGAACCAGAAGCTGAGAAAAAAGGTTCAGCAACTACTGGAAGCTCAGCAGGAACCGGAACAGCACCGCGCCCATCTGGAACAGGAGGTGGCCCGGCGAACCGCCAGCCTGACGCAAGCACAGCGCATCGCCCATCTCGGCAACTGGGAATGGGATATCGTTAACGACAAGCTGAGCTGGTCAGATGAAGTTTACCGCATCTTCGGCCTCACCCCACAGCAGTTCGGCGCGAGCTACGAGGCTTTTCTGAATGCGCTGCATCCGCAAGACCGGCAGTTGGTGGAGGACAACGTGCGCGAGGCTTTGGTACGGCAGCACACATACAGCATAGAGCACCGCATCCTGCAGCCGGATGGCACGCTACGTTATGTGCATGAACAGGCCGAGGTGATCCGGGGGAAAGACGGGCAGCCGATCAGCATGCTGGGAACGGTGCAGGATATCACCGGGCGCAAGCAAGCAGAACAGGCGACCATTGACGAAAGGAATTTCTCAAACACGTTGATCGCAAGCCAGCCGGACATATTCTACGTGCTAGACCAGACCGGGCAGTTTGTTCGCTGGAACGACAAACTCAGATACCTCCTTGGCTACTCCTACGCACAGATGGCGGCAGCCAATGCACTGGATATTATTCACGAGGCGGATCGTCCGTCCGTCGCCCAAAAAATGCATGAAACTTTTGAACAGGGCACGGCAAGCAACATTGCGCGCCTCATCACCAGGACTGGCATACGAGACTTTAATCTAACAGCTACGCGAGTGGACACTGCGCAGGGTCCATTGGCGATTGGCGTCGGCACCGACATCACCGAGCGCAAACAAATGGAAACCGAGCTGCGTGATAGCGAACAAGCCTATCGTACCTTGTCGAAGAACCTGCCCGGCATGGTCTACCGGGTGTTCGTCCGCGAAGGCGGACGGATGCAGTTCTATAACGACATGCCCGTTCAAATCACAGGCTATGCAGCGGATGAAATGACAACCGGCAAGGTATGCTCGATCCAGCCGCTGATTCTGGACGAGGACCGCCCCGGCGTGAAGGCTGAAGTCAGGCGCGCTATGGCAGAGAAACGTGCCTTCACAGTGGAGTACCGGCTGAAGCACAAAGGCGGTGGCGTACGCTGGCTGACAGAACATGGCATGCCTGTTTACGGAACGGACGATCTGCCACTGTATATCGACGGCGTGATCTTTGATATCACCGAACACAAGCAGGCCGAAATTAAACTCCAGCTATTTCGAACCCTTCTCGACAATTGCAGCGATGCGATCGAAGTGGTCGATCCTGTCACCCTGCATCTGCTGGACATCAACGAAACTGAATGCCGCGACCTGGGCTACAGCCGGGAAGAACTGATATCCATGAAGGTATCGGACATCGACGCGGGAATGACTGCAAACCAGTTAAAAGAGATTCAGGCACTGATCCGACAAACCGGAGAGGCGCGATTCGAAACTATCCATCAACGCAAGGACGATACTACCTTTCCTGTGGAGGTCAGTTCCAAACTGCTCGAACTCGACAAACCCTACTTCCTGAGCATCGCGCGCGACATCACCGAGCGCAAGCTCGCCGAGGAAAAAGTGCAGCAGTTGCAGGAACAACTGCGCCAACAGGCCCTGCACGACCCGTTGACCGGCCTCTACAATCGCCGCTACCTCGACGAAGCGATAGAACGTGAACTGATCCGCGCAGCGCGCAACAAGCAGCCGGTCGGAATCGTGATGTGCGACCTCGATCATTTCAAACGCGTCAACGACACACACGGCCATTTAGCTGGCGACGAGGTGTTACGGATGTTTGCCGAACTGTTGAAAAAACATGCGCGTGGCAGCGATATCGTTTGCCGCTTCGGCGGCGAGGAGTTTGTGATGTTTCTGCCGGACATGTCGCCTGCTGTCGCCTGTCAACGTGCCGGGCAGTTGCGTACGGAACTTGCGGCGAAACGGATCACACATGGAACAAGCGTTATCCAGATGACCGCCTCCTTCGGCGTAGCGGCCTTCCCGGAGCATGGCAAGACGATGGATGGTTTAATCAGTGCTGTGGATGCGGCGATGTATCAGGCCAAGGAGGCAGGGCGCGATCGCGTCGTGGTTGCATCGCTGCGCACTGTTGATGAATCGCTACCCAAGTGAAGATGTGGTCTCTGATAGAAATCTACTAGCAGCAAGAAGCCGGTGGGATGCCCGCCTATGCAGGGGTGGTTATATGCGGAGGAGCTTATGAAGTTGGATATGCGGAGTAAATCGGCATGACGGATAGACCCTCATCCCGTCAGCAACTCATCGCAGAAAACGCAGCGCTGCGCGCCCGGCTGCTTGAAGCCGAAGACACCTTGCGTGCTATTCGCAGCGGCGAAGCGGACGCCCTTGTTTTATCCGGATCGGAAGGCGATTACATCTATACCCTGAAAGGTGGCCAGGAGCCCTACCGCGTCATGGTCGAGTCGATGAACGAGGGCGCAGTCACGCTGGCTGTGGATGGCACCATTCTCTACTGCAACGGCCTGTTTGCCGATTGGATCAGGTTGCCACCCGGTCAGATCATTGGAACATCAATGAAAGGCATGCTTGCCGAGCAAGATAGGATACGTTTCGCTGCCATGCTCGTTCAGGCCACGAAAGAAGAGAGTCGTGGAGCATTGAAGCTACAGGCGGCCAACGGCCTGCAGTTACCCGCCCTGTTCTCGATGTCGCCACTGCCACAAAGCGTAGGCAAGGTGATCTCCGTCATCATTGCCGATCTGAGCGAGGTACTTGCTGCCGCCAGGGCACGGGCGCGTTTGGCGCTGATCGTCGAATCTTCCGACGATGCCATCGTCTCGACCACCCTCAACGGCATCGTGGAAAGCTGGAATAAAGCTGCCGAGCTATTGTACGGCTATGCCGCCGGAGAGGTAGTCGGGCACAGCATAGAGTCCCTGATTATTCCTCCCGAGTGCAGCGATGAAATAGCTCAGGAGTTCAAGGCTATCCGGCGTGGGGAGCGTGCCCTGCTCGCAGATTCCGTGCGGCTACACAAGGATGGATCTGTGATCAATGTATCGATAAAAGCGTCGCCTACCTTTGATGCTGCCGGCAAGGTCGTCGGCGCTTCCATTAATGCACGCAATATCAGCGAGCGCAAGCGGGTGGAGACCGAACTGCGTCAAAGCGAATACGCTTATCGCACCTTGTCGCAGAACCTGCCCGGCATGGTCTACCGGGTGCATCTACTCGAAAGCGAGCGGATGCAGTTTTATAACGATTTACCTGTTCAAATCACAGGCTACGCGGCGCATGAACTGGCAATCGGCAAGGTATGCTCGATCAAGCCATTGATTCATGACGAGGATCGCCCCGGCGTGCAGGCGCAGGTCAGTAGCGCGATTGCCGGCAATCGTGCCTTCGTAGTGGAATACCGGCTGAAGCACAAAGATGGCGGCATACGCTGGGTGCAAGAACACGGCATGCCGGTTTACGAGGCGGACGGTGCGCCGCTGTATATTGATGGTGTAATCTTTGATATCACAGAGCAGAAGCAGGCTGCAATAAAGCTCCAGCTATTCAGAACTCTGATCGATAATTCCAGCGATGCCATTGAAGCGCTGGATCCTGTCACCCTGGGTTTTCTTGACGTAAACGAAACAGAGTGCCGCGACCTAGGCTACAGCCGGGAAGAGTTGATGTCCATGAAGATAACGGACATCGATTCAACGTTTAAAGCGAACGAAATTGCGGCGCAGATACGAAAAACTGGGAATTCGCGATTCGAATCTATACACCGGCGCAAGGATGGCTCGACCTTTCCGGTGGAAGTCAGCTCAAAACGGGTCGAACTCGACAAGCCCTATGTGTTGAACATCGCGCGCGATATAACCAAGCGCAAGCTGGCTGAGGCAGAAGTACAAAAATTACAGGAACAACTGCGCCAACAGGCCCTGCACGACCCGTTGACCGGCCTCTACAATCGCCGCTACCTCGACGAAGCGATAGAACGTGAACTGATCCGCGCAGCGCGCAACAAGCAGCCGGTCGGAATCG
>Ga0210027_1002145_pt1 | contig 17480 bp, 14 predicted proteins | sample CryGeymeta201510_FD_183978 | JGI IMG/M metagenome (GOLD analysis project Ga0210027, IMG submission 183978) | Groundwater microbial communities from Crystal Geyser aquifers in Utah, USA - Crystal Geyser metaG 2015-10 (SPAdes) (version 2) | ecosystem: Environmental > Aquatic > Deep subsurface >...
CTCCGTTTTAGTCAGGATTGCCATAATCGCTATCACACCCCCGAGCCCGAGAGACCCGGTATCGCCCATAAAGATGCTGGCCGGATAGCTGTTGAACCATAGAAAACCGATAGCGGCACCGCCTACCGCGGCACAGATTATTGCAAGATCAAGCCGGTTCTGCCGGAACGCTATGCCGGCGTAGGCAAGCATTGAGATTGTAACCGTCCCGGCGGCGAGCCCGTCAAGCCCATCGGTCAAATTAACCGTATTCGTTGTCGCCGTCATGATTATGAAAACGAGGGTGATATAAAGAATAGGGACCACTATCGCCTTGTGCATTATCGAGAACTTAAATGCCGGAGAGCCAAGCGGGATTACAAGATGCGTGAGCGGGATTTGCACGGTCGTTGCAAGGTTTGCAAAATTTACCGCCACCAGCCCTACCAGTATCGCTATCACAAGCTGCCAGATAATCTTCGAGCGCGCCTTCAGGCCGAGCGACCTGGCTTTTACGACTTTGCGGTAATCGTCGATAAACCCTACGAGCCCGCAGCCAAAAAGGGCCATCAGCGCAACAAGGCCTCGCATGCTTACCGATGCCGTCAGCAGATAGACGATAGCGACGGTAAAAAGGATGACAACGCCGCCCATAGTCGGCGTACCCGACTTAGTGAGGTGTTTCTGCGGCCCGTCGATCCTTACAACCTGCCCTATGCCTTCCCTGCGAAGCAACTTAATCCAAATCGGCGTTAATACCGCTGTTATAACCAGGGCTAGAACAGCGGTCAAAAATATCTGATACGTTGGATAGTGCAAAAAGGTTATCATCGTTTAAAATGCCCCAAGTATGTTCCCAAGTGTATACGAAAGTATTTTCTAAAGTGTGTTCCTAAGAGTGTTATTAGACTATTTTTTGTTATTAGACTATTTTTACAAGTGCTCTTACGACTACTTCCAAACCAACCCCGCGTGATGCCTTAACTAATACAGCATCCCCAGGCATGATAAGTTGCTTTAACAGTTGCGCGGCAGTAGCCGCATCCGGGCACGTCACAACCGCTTTTGCGTTCATGCCGTTTTTAATGGCGCTGTCCGCCATCGCCTGACTCTCAATACCTACCGCGACCAGGATGTTTATCCTTAGAGAGGCGACGAGCTCCCCGATTTCCTTATGGGCCTCATTTGAAACGGGCCCAAGCTCCAGCATATCACCTAAGACCGCAACGTGTCTTCCCTGAGGTTGGGTCGATATATCCATAAGGGTTAGTAGTGCCGCCTGCATCGAACTCGGATTGGCGTTGTACGCGTCGTTTAAGATTAGCACATTATCGGCAGTTGTAAAAACCTCCATCCGCATGGATGTAGACCTGCAGCCTGAAAGCCCTATGCGTATCTCGTCAACGCTTAAGCCCAACTCGGTGGCGACAGCGGCAACGGCCAGCGCGTTATAGACATTATGCCTGCCCGGCACCGCCAGGCGCACGATATAATCCGTCCCTTTGCCGATATCGAGCCTGAACGATGCGCGGCCCAACTCATCGACATCGAGTTCGCTTCCGCGGATATCACCGGAGGCAATCCCATAAGTAACGGTCTTTGCGCAAGCGTACTGTGTGATATCGGGCGTCCAGAGATCATCCCCGTTTAATACCGCTACTCCGTCCTCCGGCAACGACTCGATAAGCTCCGCTTTTGCCCTGGCTATCATCTCTTCCGACCCAAGAAGCTCCATGTGCGCCTGTCCGATGTTTGTGACCACCCCTATATTGGGCTTTGCAATCTGCGCAAGCTCTTTTATCTGCCCCTGCCCACGCATACCCATCTCGACTACCAGCACCTGCGTTTCGGCATCCGTCCTGAGAATGGTCAGCGGGACGCCGATTTCGTTGTTAAAATTCTTGTCGGTGCTGACAACCCTGAATTTATGCGCCAGCACGCAGTTTAACATGTCCTTTGTGGTCGTCTTCCCCGTACTGCCTGTTACCCCGATAACCTTTATCGGGAGTTTCGACCGGTAATACGCGGCGATATCCTGCAGTGCCTTCAGGCAATCATTCACTTCAATAACAAACTGCGACCCGGCCAGCCCAACAAGCCGTTCCTTTTGGTACGAACCTTTTTCTACGAGAAAACCGGCGGCACCTTTTCTTAAGGCATCAAAGATGTACTGGTGCCCATCCGTCTCTCCTCTTAGCGGAATAAAAAGATCACCGCTTTTAATCGTCCTGCTATCAATGCTTATTCCAAGAACCTTAAAACCCGCTGAGCCGCTCAGCAGTATTCCCTCGGTGCTATCCGCTATTTCGTCTACGGTTAACGGGACCATTTCACCATCCCCCCGAGTAATTCCTTCGCTATTTGCACATCATCAAATGGTATTTTCTCGCCCGCTATCTCCTGTCCTTGCTCGTGCCCTTTTCCTGCAATTACCACAAAATCATCCTTTTGCGCCCCTTCCAGCGCCATCGCTATCGCGTTTCGCCTGTCCGCTTCGATCTCACATCGGCGGAGTAAATTCTCTTCTATCCCATTCTTTATTTCCATAATTATCTCTCTTGGATCTTCGCTTCGCGGATTATCTGACGTAATTATTACATGGTCGCTCAACTCCGCCGCAATTCTCCCCATCATGGGTCTTTTCCCCTTGTCCCTATCACCGCCGCACCCAAATAACGTTATTAGCCTTCCCTCGGTCAGCTGTCGCGCGGCGCTCAAGACCTTCTCAAGGCTGTCGGGCGTATGGGCATAATCCACAATTACAGTGAACTCTTGACCGGTATCCACCCGCTCAAATCTCCCCGGAACAGACCCCAACCTCTCAAGCCCTACTTTAATCTTTTCTAAATCAATGCCCAGCGCAATACTTACGCCTGCAGCGGCCAGTGCGTTGGATATGTTGTAGAGACCGGGCATTTTTAAATCTACGTCCACTGTCCCCGAACCGGTATGAATTTTTACGGCTGAGCCATCGGCCCTGAGCATGATTCCGCTTGCATATACCTCTGTTTTATCTTTAAGGCTATATCTGAGTTGCTTCCCTTCGCCTCTCTGTATAAGTTTGCGGCCGTATTCGTCGTCTATATTAATAACTTGATGAGGTCCCCGGCTTGCGTTGCGGTTGGTTGCTTTACCGACAGCTTGTTTCGGTGCGCAAGACCTCTTGTCAAATATGCGCTTTTTTACCTCAAAATATTCCTCGATCGTCCCATGATAATCCAGATGATCCCGGCTTAAGTTAGTAAAAACGACAACGTCAAATTCACACGCCTCAACCCGTAGCAAATCAATGGCATGTGAAGAAACCTCTATGACCGCCGCGTCTACACCTGCATCCACCATCCGCGCAAAGAATTCCTGTAAATCGAGCGACTCCGGGGTTGTTCGATCCACAGGAATTTTTTCGCTTCCAATCCTGTACTCGACCGTGCCTAGCATGCCGGTCTTGTATCCTGCAGCGCTCATCACGCTCTCAATCATATAACTGGTGGTCGTCTTTCCATTCGTGCCGGTAATACCGATTAGCTTAAGTTTTCTCGTCGGATAATCAAAAAACGCGCTCGCTATCTTCGCCATGGCTTCGCGCGTATTATTCACGACAATCTGGGTTATGGTAACCTTTGGTAGAGTTCTCTCAACGACAACCGCCGTAGCCCCTGCCTCTTGCGCTTTAAGAGCAAAAGCATGCCCATCGGCCTTAAATCCGTTAATACAAAAGAAGAGATCATCTTTTTTAACCTTGCGTGAATCATATGCAAGGCCCGATATCTCTTTATTTATGTCACCGATTATGTTGTTTATGGCAACCGCCGTAAGTATAGTCTTGAGTTTTTTTACTTGCACGTTCTCCTCCGCTAATCAATCATACCAGTGTCCGCATTTCAAGGTCCAGGGTCATGCCAAAGCATACCCCGCGCTTACTAAAAAACGCACGGCTTACTCCAAATTAAAGCGCTCGCCTATCCAAGCCGGCAAACCCCCACTAACGGCCGCTGCACACTCTAACCTGCCGAATGAAGCCAGGCCGAGCCCGCAACCAGACCACCGGATCCACGTATAAGCATCCCCTCTCCAGGCCAAACGTCAGCGTTTTCCCGAAAGCGTCACTAGTGCCAGAACACCATAATTATTGTGTCATTCTGAGCAGGTCCTTCGCTATCGCTCAGGATAAACTCCGAATCTAGAGAACACTCACAGACTGCTGTTGCCTGTCATTCTGAGCGAAGTGAAGAATCTAGCGGGCACTCACGTACTTCTGTCACTTAAGTATGTCTAAGCTTTGATTCACTGTGCTAAGAAGTCTTCACTCTAACTCTATCTAAGCTTAGACCCTCCTGCACATGTAGAAGGTTTCTGCGCCCAAGATTCTTCAGTCGCTTCGCTCCTTCAGAATGACAATCAATTGCTAATCGCTCCTTCAGAATGACATGCACAGAAAGTAGGATGTCGCGGTACTAGTACAAAAAGTGCACTCTTTCGTTAGTCCAAGCTGAATCGCCTGACCGCACGGGATCACCATCGCGGGATAGGGATAGGTATTGCTGCATGAGATAGCAATGTGGGAACGCTACGGTCGCATGATATACACATGCAAGAGAGCGCATTTGGTGTGTATAAGTGCGGCGAATAACACCTGGAGACTTTACTGAAGCCTCCCTGAGCCTGGAGCCGCTAAATGATCAGACTACCTCTAGCCCATGATCATATGCATGATTTTACATAATACCGTTAAGGCTGGGCCCAAGTTTAAAGACAAAGGCTTTAGCAAAGTAACTGCTCTGCGGAAAACAAGCTGCTTGATTTTGCCGATCTCAAACGGCGAGATAAGCAGGTCGTGACAGACCGATTGTTTTTAGAGATCGCCTACACCTAAGCCTGGAACCCAGCATTTTGCCTGGGCTGAGGCATCAGCGCCGCAACAACATTACTATGGTATCGTGCCAGCAATGTCTTCACCAATATTAAGTTGTACGGAGTAGCCCGATCTATCAGGATGCCACGTCGTTGATCAGATAAACCGGGCACTTACAATTGCGTAGCATACCATCACCTCCCCAACGTGCTGTATTTTATTGCGTGAATCATCTCACCCTAATACATGCTGCCTAACAACAAAATAATGCTGGTACAACAAACGCAAATCAAACAAGTGTTACTGCAAAAAACGCTAATGAAACACTTATTACAGAAACAAACTTGCTAAAAACCTACTTCACGAACCATTCTGATTTAAAACAAGCACTTAACTGTGCCGGTAGACGCCCGATTTACCGCGTTGTATCGTGTGAAGCCCTTTGCGAGCCGCCGATAAACCGGGCACTCACATTTACTTTGTATCGCATCACCCTTCCCTCTTTTCTTTCTCTTCATGGGTTGGACATTACCTTACCTACCTACCTACTTATTTACTTACCTACCTACCTACTTATTTACTTACTTACCTACTTGCTTACTTACTTACCTATCTATCTACTTACCTACCTACTTGCTTGCTTACCTATCTATCTACTTACGTTATACCTTGTCTTTTGAATCGCCACGTCGCTTTTTTAAAAGCTCAGAACAACGGAAGCCGCCCGGTTCCACCGAAACGTAACCCCTATTTTACCTTCCGGTAAACCGGGCACATGCAATTTCTTTCATGTCATCCCTCCCTTCCTTTTTGCAAACAAGCGTAAATACTCCTATCCCCTGCTAGAGCTAACTACTCTATTCAGGGGGTATTTTCAAATAACGTAACGAAAACTCCGCGACTTTACTGAATACAGGCGCCGCAACCGAGCCCCCATAGATACTCTCCCGGGGCTCGTCGATAACGACCGAAATAACAAGCTGCGGATCTTGTATTGGCACCATTCCTATAAATGAAGCAACATACCTGCCCTTGTCATAACCACGACCGTTAACCTTAGCTTTCTGCGCGGTACCCGTCTTGCCGCCAACGCGATAATGAGCGACCTTCGCCTGCGGCCCAGTACCGTCCGTCACGGCTTTCTCCAGGATCTGCTTCATTTTCCGGCAAACCGCGACATCTATAACCTGTTTCTCCGGCATTGCGGGGGCACTAAGAATAACCCTTCCCCTCTGATCCGTCGCATCGAGTAACAAATGCGGTTTTATCGGGATACCATCATTGGCAATCGTTGCGTATGCCTTTACCATCATCAACTGTGTGGTACATATCCCCTGGCCAAATGGGATATTAGCCAGTGACATCACAGACCAGTTTTCTTTTTTGGGATAAAACCCCCGGGACTCGCCCGGATAATCCACGCCGGTTTTCCTGTCGAAACCAAATCGCGACAGGTAATCAAGAATCTTGTCCTTGCCCATCAACATACCGATTTTAACCATTCCGATGTTGCTTGACTCCTGGATGATGTTTGAGAACGTGTACATGCCGGCGGGCCGTGTGTGCGCATCCCTGATTCTTTTGTGGCCGATTTGGATAGCCGATTTTAAGTAAAATGGGGTTGAAGGGTTGCATAATCCCTCTTGCAGCGCACCGCTGGCAATAATAGCCTTCATCGTCGACCCAGGCTCATATAGATCAGTGATCGTCGTGTTTTTCTGGTTATCCTTATTAACTGTTGCAAGTTTGTTCGGATTGAAGTACGGGACATTCGCCATAGCGTAAATCTCTCCCGTTTTTGGGTTCATTACGATGACGCTGCCCCGCTTGGCCTTGTATTTCTTTACAACCGCCGCCAACCCAAGCTCGGCTTCGTACTGGATTTCTTTATCGATGCTGGTACGAATGTTTGAGCCATCGATCGCCCGCCGTGAACTCTGTACGCTCTGCGGAATCGGTCCGCCCTGACCGTCTCGCTCGGCAACGATTTTGCCCGGCTTTCCGTAAAGCATTTCATCGTAATACAGCTCAAGCCCGCTTAATCCGTGGTTGTCCATACCCGCAAAGCCGATCACGTGCGCACCGAGCGCGGCGTTGGGGTAATACCGCTTGCTCTCTTTAATAAAGCCAATGCCCTTTATATGCTCTTCTTTAACCAGTTGCTTTACTGCTTTAACGGTAGAAGGGTCGGTTTTTCTTACAAGATAGGTGAAGCCGCTTTGCTTGAGAAGTTTTTTGAGGATATCCCGCTCATCCATTTTCAGGACGGGCGCGAGTTTTTTTGCAAACCCCTCGCGATCGTCGATTAATGAGGGACTCGCGTAGATGGTGTCCATAAGGACGGATACGGCAAGCTCATCGCCGTTTCTGTCGAGGATGGTGCCCCGTTTAGGGGGCAACTCTACGATACTTAATCGTTGCTTTTCCGCAGCCGCATCGTATTTGGCGGCCGAAACCCCCTGAACGAAGACAAGCCGCCCCGATATTCCTACAACGCATAAAAATATTATGACCAGTAGAGCAGTTAACCGTGTCTCAGTGCTGCTTTTAACTCTACCCACTCGCTCCTCTTCCCTCTATTAACGTGCTAAAGCATGATAACCCAAGCGTCCACCATAGGAAGCTTCGACTCGGCCTTTGGTTATACTCTTACCGGATACATAATGTTTATCACCGGATGCACTCATAGAAGGGCTAGTGTTGCCCGTCGAGCTAATACCCCTCGATCCGTCATCAAGGATGCGAAGATAAGACACCTTCGGCGCCTTGACCATCGAGAGTTTCTCAACGGCAACTGATTCAATTCTTTGGGGCGATTGCAGTATGGCTTTATGCGCATAGAGATTATCCTGCGCCTGCTGAGCTACCTGAATTTCTTTCTTGACGGATTCGATCATGTAGCTTTGCTGGGATATAATCGCCTGCTGAGCTACGTTTATAATAATACCCGCTGTAATAACCGTAACGGACATCACAAAAACCGGAAAAGGGATCTCTGGTAATGCTAAAACCTGCCGGCTCTGCCGTCTCTTTGGTTCTACGACTTTCAGTTTCTTCTTCGGTTTCGGCTGCTCTTTATACCGTACCTGCTGCTGCTTGACCGCTAATTTTCTTGCCGCTTGTGCTATTGTTCTCACCTCTTACAGTTTTTCGGCGGCCCTCAACCGGGCGCTTTCCGCTCTTGGATTCTCTGCTATCTCTCCAGGTGTCGGCCTTACGACTTTCCTGGTTACTACACTCAGTTGAGGCATGTGCCCACACGTGCAAACCGGCAACCCCGGCGGGCAAATACAGCCTTTTGACAGGTCATTTATTACATTTTTCGCTACCCTATCTTCAAGCGAATGATAGGATAGTATAACTAGTCTTCCTCCCGGCCTAAGCCATTTTATGGCGTCCCGAAAACTCCGCTCGAGAATCTTGATCTCGCCGTTCACTTCAATTCGCAGTGCTTGAAACATTTGCTTCGCGGGATGTCCTCCCCGGCGTCTGGCAGGGGCCGGTATCGCATCCTTAATCACGTCCACAAGCTCAAACGTCGTTGCTATAGGACGATTTTGCCGCGCTTTAATAATAAACGCGGCGATTCTGTTGGCCCAGCGTTCCTCGCCATACTCTTTGATGACACACGTGAGGTCTCCCCTTGAATACGCATTCACCACATCGAACGCCGTTAATGCCTGTCTTTGATCCATACGCATATCAAGCGGAGCATCAAAGCGATAACTAAATCCTCTCTCGGCACGGTCGAACTGGACTGACGAAACCCCTAAGTCAAACAATACTCCGTCTATCGCATAAAGGCCGACCTCAGCCAGAATGCGATCCAGCTCACTAAAATTGCCTCGAACTAAAGAAAAATTTTGCTGGCTGAAGCGTGCTAATCTAACCCTTGCTGCGTCCAGTGCTGCGATGTCTTGATCGATTCCTAGTAAGAAGCCTTCCGGCGTTATTAAATCTAATATTGCCTCTGCATGTCCTGCCCCGCCCAAAGTGCAGTCGATGACTATGCTACCGTTAGTGCAACGTAATTGCTTCAAGACTTCAGCCAGCAAAACGGGTTTATGAAAATATTCCATCGTGGCCCTTTATTCCGTTGTGCTTTGCTAAACACCGATATCAGCTATCTCTTCCCCTATCTCAGAAGCTGATTTTTCAGCGTCAGCTATAAATCGTTCATATCTCTCCTTTGCCCAAATTTCTAGTTTATTTGCTACTCCAATTATTACAATGTCTCTATCGAGACCCGCAAAATCGCGAAGGTTCTGCGGGATTGAAATCCTTCCCTGGCGGCTTACTTCGTCTTCCACCGCACTTCCGATCACAAATCTCTGGTAGTTCCTTACTTCGGCTGTTGCGGGCTTCTTCGACATGATCTCGTCTACCCGCTCAAACCAGTCTTTCCTGGTGTAAACCAAAAGGCAGCTGTCAAACGATTTTGTTATGAAGAGGCCATCCGCCAGCGCATCCCTGAATTTCACGGGAAGTATAACGCGTCCTTTTTCATCTAGCGAATGGTAGTACTCTCCAAAAAACAAGTAGTTGCCCCTTTGGCGTTCTTTGTGTAATCCACTCTACTCCACTTTATTCCACTCTGCAACACATTTCTCCAAAATTTATAACTTTCCTTCCGTTTTTGAAAGAATTTTCTGTGTTTTGTGCGCTATGAATTTAACCAGATGCTGAATAAGCCCTGGATAACCATGATGCCAATGGATCGCCAATGGATTGGGGTATTTTTATATTTTTGTAGAGCCACATGGGGTTGAAGTTATGGCGCTTGCCTATTAAGGGGCTATTCGGGTAGATATAGGAAGCGTCGCAGAGAAATTATAGACGAACTATTAAATGACTTATTTGCGAAGGGTCGCTATAAGTCTCTTTGTATTGGCCAGCAGATCCAGGGCGTCTTCTGACCTATTTACAATTATGTCAGCGGCTAAAAGCGCATCCGTCGCGCATCCCTCACCGCCGATTACAACTATTCCTAACTGTGCTTTCTTAAGCATCTCGACATCGTTTGACCCATTGCCAATCGCAATACAGGCGGAAGCGCCGATTTTTTCGATGAAGGCCGCCTTCTGTAATGCTTCCCCCGGCGGATGCACGCGCTCAATAGTAGCCGCTATTTTGTCCTTCTGCGATTCGAGTTTTCCATAGGTATCAGCGGTAATTAAATACACCGTTAGGCCTTGCGACAATGTCTCAATCCTGTGTAATACCTGGTCGGGGATAATGCCGTCTACGGCAAGCGTGCCATTCATGTCGAGAACCAGGTTATGAAGTTCGTAACGTCCCCTCCCGGGGATATCAACTTTTATCATCTCTTACCCGCCAATCAGAGCTTAGGCAAAGGGGCAGAACCAAGGCCTACCCCTTCAATTTCTCTCTTAATTCTCTGTTATATCTCTATTTTATCTCTCTATTCTCTATTATATCAGACATATCGGACTCATGTCAGGCTGATATCACCTTATATCTGATTTTCGGGTAGGCTTGTTCGAACAGTTAATTTGCCGCATCCCGTGCCACAAGCGCCGCACCCAGCGCACCCGCGATTTCGGGATGTTCGTAAACCTGCACGCTATGCCCCAGTTTCTGCTGGAACAGCTCCCGGATGCACGGATTTCGCCCAACGCCGCCCGAGAGCACTATTTCGTCTACGATGCCCACCTTATGCAGCATCGAGCTTACTCTCTCTATAATAGACTGGTGAAGTCCCAGCGCGATGTTTATCGGCAGCTCTTTTTTTGCCAAAAGCGAGACCACTTCCGACTCTGCAAATACCGTGCACATGCTGTTTACGCGGACAGCCTTTTTTGCGGTAAGCGATGCCGCCCCAAATTCTTCAAGCGTAAAGCCCAGCGTTTTTGCCATAATCTCAAGAAATTTTCCGGTCCCCGCCGCACAGCGGTCGTTCATTTGAAAATCGGCCACCTTACCGCCCTCATCAAGCGATATAACCTTGCTGTCCTGCCCGCCGATATCAATAATCGTGCGGCAGCCGGAAAATATATGGCGCGCGCCTATGGCATGCGCCTTAATCTCGGTGATTACCCCGTCGGCGAAGTCTTCCCGCGCAAAATGCCGCCCGTATCCGGTCGCGATTATCTTTTTTGCACCATACGGCTTGATCAACTCAAGCGATCGCTCATATGGGCTAAACCCCGTGTCGGCGACTTTGAAATCTTCAACGCCATTGCCGTTTAAAGCAACCACCTTTATGCATCGAGACCCGATATCAATCCCGACATACACCTATCTAACAGCCCCTTCGCGGTCTCTAATGGTCTCCATAAAGGCCTCGACCCTGGTCGAAAGCTGCCCTGCATCCTCCATGCTATAATCAGTCTCAATCTTGAGAACCGGCACTCCGGCGTTTTTAAGCGCTCTCTCAACGCTGTTGTACTCGACCGTAAACGGGTCGCAGAACTGCAGCGAGTAATGAATCACACCATCAACATTATAATCATCAACAAGTTTCTTGATGTTATCGATTCGCTCCTTGTTCGGTGTAAAGCATGCGCAATCGAGCTTCATATAGCGGCTTGCAACTGCCTCCAACCCCGCATCGATATCAGCTGCGCCCTCGCTCACCATGTCCCTAAAATACCTGTGCCCAATGCAGGCTTCCTCGGCAACAATTACAGCACCGGTTGATTCTACTATATGATGGAGTTTCCAGTTCGGCACCGCCATCGGGCATCCCGAAATTAGAATTCTCGGGGCGCCTTTCTCGGCTGCACCGGCGCCGTTAGCAATTCTCTGCTCAAGCTCGGCGCTTATTTTGTTGATCATTTCGGTAAAACGGGCGGGATCATCGTAGAACGCCACCTGCTGTATTAATAGAGCATCTTTTCCGCTGATCGGAACCGGGTCGGCCTTTCTAGCATCGTTCATCCTCTTCAAGGCCGCACGCTTTGCGTTAACCGTGGCGATTCCCTTGGCGAGGGCGGCCGCATCAATTTGATTCCCGGTAAGTTCTTCCATCTTATCTTTGAATTTCTTAACTTCTTCTAACCAGAGCCTGCGGCTCGAATCATCCTTCATCTGCGGGGTATGCATAACATAGACGTTTGTATATTCCCCAAGAATCTCATAGCTTTTTTTCTTGCCGTCGCAGGTCGTTTCGCCGACGATCATGTCGCTCGACTCAAAATAAGGGCACACCTTTGCAATTTTAAACGACATAAAGGACTTGATGAGCGGGCAGAGGTTCCGTGGCAGCACCTTTTCAGCTTCTGCGCTTGGCCAATCGGCCCCGCCGCAAATGCCCACACACGCCGCCCCCGAAGCCAGCACTATTTCTTCCGGCACATAGAGACAAAACGTTCCTACTACTTTGCCTCCGGCATCCCGCAAATCGTTAAGCTCCTTAACCCTTAAGCCGTGAATCTCAGACATAACAAAGTCCAAGTATCCCATTCCTTCCGGACGATCTTTTTGGGTTAGGTAAACATCTCCGTAAATTTGCGGAATCACCGCTAGCAGTTGGTCGTGGGCTTCTAAGTCAAGCCCTAATTCTTTCCACATCTCACGATAATCCGACATACGCTTGCCTCCTTGGTGCTCTCCTGGCTGATACAAAAACAGTAGATAACTCTTTATATCCACTAATAGCTTTTATAATATATAATTATATATTAGACAAGAGGATTATTCATATTAGCTGGGGTTATAATACATGCCCTTAGGGGTTGTAGCGGTAGTGATTTTGGGGTAATACCAGGCCAATCCCGCATAAGACCTGGTATCATGGTATGCCCGGATGCATATCGCTTGATCTCGTAACAATACTAACCCTTAACTATAGCTTTAATTAAAAGTCTAGATTAAAGGTCTAACGGTAGTATACCGACGCTACTTCATTACGCCTAATCTCGGACGCACAAAAGGGCCGAGATGCGCTCGGCCCTGCTACTGCTGTTTGCCCTTTTAACCGCTCACCTATTTAGCAGGTCGTCGGTTCACTACATTAAGTCCAGCTTGGCGGCAATATCGGCAAGGGTTACTGTGCCGATGAGTTTGCCTTCCTCGATAACCGGAAGCTTTGTCAAGCGGTATCTATCCATAAGTGAGATGAGTGCGAGGATATCCATCCCCGGATTTGCGATCGGGGGGTTAAAATCCATGAACTCCCAAATCTGGTGCTCCGTCGGTGCGAAGCCCTGAGCGACTACGCTATATAATATATCCGAGTCCGTGATTATTCCGAGTAACTTATCCGAGTGCGTTACAAATAATGATGTAGTCCCCTTCTGAAGCATAACGGCGGCTGCATCGGCGATGGATGCCGATGGGCCGATGGTGACGAGATCCGAAACCATAATATCTTGGACAAACATAAAAATCCTCTTTCCAACCTAAATAACTGGCAAAATATGTAAATAGAATCGACAAAACCAGCTGCGAACTTAAGTTGTACTTGCGAGGAGATACTAACGCCTGCCGCATATGACCGTGAGTTAGGCGACTTTGGTTTCTTTAATTGAATCGATAAGACAATCGATTCTGGTAACCATCTGCTCGGATTCCTTACTTACGTGGTTATTTACTTTCTTGCCTTCACTGGCGATTGAACTCCACGTGCTCCAGTTATCCGAACCCAGTTTTTTGACTTTCGCTTTGCGCTTAAACATAAATGCACCCCCAAAAAGTCCATTCCAAAAACATGCCCTCACTCTATATCGGATAACTCTTCCCCAACTACACCTTTATTATTTCTGCCTCCACGGCGTCGTGATGCATTATTAATCATAATGGTTGTTTACCGCAGAAGCCGAAATATAAACGCAAATGAGGTGTAATCGGGTTTTGGGCTTTATATTAGCGGCTTAATCTAGTATTATTATGTAGAGGGTTGCTTGCGGCCTCTCTATTAAAGGAGGAACATTTGGGCAGATTTGTGAGCAGATCGATCGTAGCTTTCTCACTTTTGCTTTTAGTTGCAAGTGTCTACATGTATATGAACTTGAATAGAGCCCAGGTTCAACTGCAATCGCCGGCTTCCGGTATCTTCTCGACAAAAACAACAGAAAAGCCGGCACCTCAGAATAAGTATGTTATCCGAAACGGCTCAAATGAAATGCCTGCAGGTATGGGTCAGGCCGATGCGAATAAACCTGCACAGGGAATCCAACCCGGTGGAGCACCCGCGGCTGCGGGTCAAGGTTCGCCCGCACCTCAATCGCAAACAGGAATCGATGTTAACGCCGGCGGTGGTATAACGCCGGCACCTGCCAATCAATCGCAGGGCGCCGCTATACAAATGCCGGATGGCACGTCAGAAGATAAACTCTCAGAAGAGAACCTCACTACTAACCACGAGGCGAACAACAGCGCAGTACCGTAAGGCTAAGAGTCTCTTTAAAATCCACTTTCTCGACCCATACTAATCGCTCTTCGCTAATCGCTATTCTTAACCCCAACATGGAGGGCGACGGCGCCTAGGAAGAAGTTGCGGTAGGTTACATCCGTCCAGCCTGCTTCTCTCATCATCGACGCAAGTTCTTTTTGTGGCGGGAATACCTGCATACTCTCGGCAAGATACTTATAGGCCTGGTAATCGCTAGAAAATATTTTGCCTAAGAATGGAACAACGGACGTGATAAACCATGTGTATGGAGCATTTACTAATTTTACTTCAGGATGGCTGCTTTCGAGGATAACGAGACGTCCCCCCGGTTTGGTTACGCGATAAAACTCACGTAATACCGCGCGGTAGTCCGGAGTGTTTCGAAGGCCGAACCCGATCGTTATGGCATTAAATATGCCGTCTTCAAACGGCAGATCGTCGACAGATGCCCATTCAAATGTTATGTCGTTGCACGCATCGGTTTTCTTAATTTTCTCCCCGGCCAGATCCAACATATCCCGGCTGAAATCAACGCCAACTACTTTCGACCCGGTTATTGCGTTGACGGCGAGTGCAAGATCCCCGGTGCCGGTGCAGGCGTCAAGAACCAGTGAGTTCGTGTCGGCGGCCGTGCTTTTGGCGGCTATCCTACGCCAGCGCTGGTCCCGCCCCATTGTCATCAGGCGGTTCAGTAAATCGTAGCGCTTGGCGACCACATCGAACATGGATTGGACCCGTTCGGGCGGCTTGATTGCTTTCTTCGCGTAACTTTCCGTCGTTTTGCTCATAGCCTCTAATATACCAGACGGCGCGGGATTGCAAAACACTTGTCGCCACTATAGGCAGTCTAAGAGCCCTGATAACCGTAGATAAGAAAGTAGATACTTTCTTATCTCTAATCTCTAATCTCTAATCTCTAGCACAGCTCACATATGTGAGCTGTGCTCAGGCGCTCTGCAAGGCGGGTGTACCTTTGCTGGATGCGATTGTTTTTAATCGCAATGGCCAGCGCTTTTTTGCTGCCAAGAACCACTACAAGCTTCTTTCCCCTGGTAATTGCGGTGTAGAGCAAGTTACGCTGCAGCATCATGTAGTGCTGGGTGTGAAGCGGGACGACAACCGCAGGGTACTCGCTCCCCTGCGATTTATGCACCGAGCACGCGTACGCCAGGATAAGCTCGTCCAGTTCGGAGTACTCATAGGTGACGGGGCGACCGTCGAAATCGACCTTCACCACTCGCTCCACCTGATCCAGAGAAGTGATTTTCCCGATGTCGCCGTTGTAGACGTCGAGGTCGTAGTTATTGCGGATCTGCATTACCCTATCCCCCACGCGAAAGATATGGGTTCCGCGCGAAAGCGCCTCACCTGAAGGATTAAGGAGCTGCTGCAGCTCTTTGTTAAGGTTCACGGCACCAAGCAGGCCCATATGCATCGGCGTTAATACCTGGATATCCTCTGCGGTAAGCTTGAAGCTTTCGGGTATCCTTCTGGCAACGAGCAGCTTGAGCGCTTTTAAGATATCCTCGGGCTCATTGCGCTCGATGAAGAAAAAGTCGCCTTTTCCTTCTTTTGCCTTGGGATACGGTGTCTGGCCTGCGTTGACACGGTGGGCGTTGACGATGATCGTGCTCTGCTGCGCCTGGCGGAATACCTGGGTGAGACGCACGACCTCTACACGGCCGGAGGATATGACGTCCTTGAGTACATTGCCGGGGCCGACCGATGGGAGCTGGTCGATATCCCCAACCAGTATGACCTGCGAGGTCGACGGCACCGCTTTGAGCAGGTTATAAAAGAGCACGATATCGACCATGGAAACCTCATCGATAATCAGAATATCGGCTTCGAGGGGATTCTCTGAGTTTCGCTCGAACCGCATGGACCGCGGACTGAATTCGAGCAACCGGTGGATGGTTTTAGCTTCAAGGCCGGTCGCCTCGCTGAGGCGTTTTGCGGCGCGCCCGGTCGGCGCCGCCAGCAGGATGTTTTTTTCTTTGCGTTTTAATATCTGGATGATTCCGTTAATGAGCGTGGTCTTGCCCGTTCCGGGACCGCCGGTTATCACCATTACTTTTTCGGCGATTGCGCTGCGAATGGCATCGCGCTGCTGCTCAGCAAGGTTTATTTTATAGTGTTGCTCGAACCACTCTAAGGCTTTTTCTATTTCTATATCTATGGGTTTGAGGTCTGTTGCAAGCAAGCACTCGATTTGTTTTACGACACCCACCTCAGACGCATACAGGGAGCGCAGGTAGATAAGTTCGTTCGTGACTAACGGCTCCTGGGTAACATCATCTGTAACGATTTCGGATGCGATTAAATCTTGCTCGATAAGAGTATCGACTGCGGTTTTCACGATTTCTTCGTCGATTTCCAGGATTTTAGCGGCCTTTTCGATTAACCGGTCGCGCGGGACGCAAACATGCCCCTCGTCGCTTAACCCCCCGAGCGCATGCAGGACGCCGGCTTCGGCGCGGCGCGGTGAGGTCGACTCGATGCCGAGGTTAACGGCGATTCTATCCGCTGTCTTAAACCCGATCCCGAAGATATCGACCGCCAGGCGATATGGGTTGTCCGCGACGATATCTATCGCCTCGTTGCCGTAGGTCTTGTATATCTTGATGGCGTAGGTCGTGGTCACACCATGCGACTGCAAGAAGAGCATGACTTCCTTGATCTCTTTTTGCTCCTGCCAGGCGTCGCAAATCCGCTCGGCCCGAACTTTGCCAATACCCTCGACCTCGGTGAGTTGTTTGGACTGGTTTTCGATGATGTCCAATGTATCCAGGCCGAAGTATTTTACCAGGCGAGATGCCATGACGGGCCCTATCCCCTTTATCATCCCCGAGCCAAGGTACTTTTCCATGCCGACAAGAGTGGCCGGTTTGATGGTCGTGTAGGATTCCACTTTAAACTGCTCGCCAAATTTGCGGTCGCTCACCCAGTACCCCTTCATCCTGATGCTTTCACCAGGCTGAACACCCAGGAGATTACCAACTGCGGTAACTAGATCGCGGTATCCTTTTACACCCACGCGCACTACACTCCACCCGTTCTCTTCATTAGAGTAGACGAAGTGCTCGAGAATTCCTTCGAGGATCGAAATTTTGTTGTTATTGAATTTGTTGAATGATAGTTGATCCTGGGTCATTTATAAATACAGAGAGCATGCCCCCATCGTAGTTGAAATTCGAGGCAATCCCAGTAAGCCCATTCTAAGCTACAGCCTCCTTTACGTCAACACTCTGTCGTACCGGATTAAGGGCACTGATGAGGGTGGGAATCATCCGA
>Ga0210027_1002156_pt1 | contig 17434 bp, 17 predicted proteins | sample CryGeymeta201510_FD_183978 | JGI IMG/M metagenome (GOLD analysis project Ga0210027, IMG submission 183978) | Groundwater microbial communities from Crystal Geyser aquifers in Utah, USA - Crystal Geyser metaG 2015-10 (SPAdes) (version 2) | ecosystem: Environmental > Aquatic > Deep subsurface >...
CATCAAATCTCATCTTCCTGACCTCCTGTAACACTGTCGTTCGTCTCATCTCTGATTACCTCTCGGGTAATCTTCAGACCGGACAACTTATGAGCTACTGATGAGGACAGGTTATGTGCTGCCGACAAGCACAAAAAAAAATATGGACGCGAAGTCGTTTATTCATAGACTACTGATGCATCTTTACCCTAGGAGGTGGAAACCGTGGTCGGAAATGCTCCTGAACATCCCAACTACAATATGGCGATCGTAAAAGCCTTTGCCGTCTGTGCAGTGGTTTATTTCGTCGTCGGCGCGCTGGTGGGCGATCTTATTGCATGGCAATTATCGTTCCCGTCACTGAATGTGAATGAGTACCTCAGCTTCGGGCGCCTGCGTCCGTTACATACCAATGCAGTGATCTTCGCCTTTGGCGGTTGCACCCTGATGGCCACAGCTTTTTATGTCGTGCAGCGCACCTGCGCGGTTCCCCTGTGGAGCAACAAAATGGCCTGGTTCACCTTCATTGGATGGAACCTGATTATTGTTTCGGCCGTTATTTCCTTCCCCATGGGCTGGACCTCCGGCAAGGAATATGCCGAACTGGAATGGCCCATCGACATCGCCATTGCCGTCGTCTGGCTCTCCTATATGTTCAATTTCATCATGACCATTGCCAACCGCAAGGTGTCGCATATCTATGTGGCCAACTGGTTCTTCCTTGGCATGATGATCATGATCACCTACCTGCATGTGGTAAATTCGCTGGCCATTCCGGTGACCATGACCAAGTCGTATTCACTCTTCTCCGGTGTGCACGACGCGATGATCCAATGGTGGTGGGGCCATAATGCTGTGGGCTTCTTCCTGACCGCAGGCTTCCTCGGCATCATGTATTACTTCATCCCCAAACAGGCGGATCTGCCGATCTTCTCCTATCGCCTCTCCGTGCTGCATTTCTGGGCGCTGATGTTCGGTTATGTCTGGCTGGGTGCGCATCATCTGCAATACACCGCCCTGCCCGACTGGGCCGGCTCTCTCGGTGCTGCCGTGTCCATCGCCATGATTATCCCGTCCTGGGGTGGTGCGGTGAACGGTCTGATGACCCTCTCCGGAGCCTGGCATAAGTTGCGGGATGACTATGTGCTGCGCTTCCTTGTCGTGTCGCTGGCCTTCTACGCCATGTCCACCTTTGAAGGTCCGGTCATGTCGCTGAAGACCGTGAATGCTCTTTCCCACTACACCGACTGGACCATCGGCCATGTGCATTCCGGTGCCCTGGGCTGGGTAGTGATGGTTTCCGTCGGTGCTATCTATCACCTACTGACCCGACTTTGGAAAACTGAAATCTACTCTGTCGGACTGGTCAATACGCATTTCTGGATTCACACCATCGGCACGGTGATCTACATCTGTGCCATGTGGGTGTCCGGCATCATGCAGGGCCTGATGTGGCGCGCCACCGATGACTACGGCAACCTCGCCTACACCTTCGCCGAGAGTGTGGTCGCCATGCATCCTTACTATGTACTGCGTTCGGTGGGCGGCCTGCTTGTCCTTATCGGAGCGGGAATCATGCTCTATAACGTTGTGATGACGATTCGAACTGCCGGGCAGCCCAATGCTGCGGCAGCTCGGGCATAAGGGGGCTATCATGGGACTCGGAAGAATCATCGGAAATATCCTCGGCCGGTCGGTTGACCCTCAGAAAAGGCGTGAGAAGAAATCCTTTCAGGAGTCGCTTGAGAAGAACATCTGGGGCCTTATCGTCATGGTAGCCATCGTTGTTTCCATTGGCGGTATCGTGGAAATCGTTCCCCTGTTCTACCTCGACAACACCATCGAAAAGCTGACCAAGGAAGAAGACAGCATTCGCCCTTACTCGGCATTGGAACTGGAAGGCCGTGATGTCTACATCCGCGAAGGTTGCTATCTGTGTCACTCGCAGATGATCCGCCCGTTCCGCGACGAAATGGAGCGTTATGGCCATTACTCGCTGGCAGCCGAATCGAAATTCGATCACCCCTTCCAGTGGGGCTCCAAGCGTACCGGACCTGATCTGGCTCGTGTGGGCGGCAAGTATTCCAACGAATGGCAGGTGCAACATCTGCGCGCTCCCCGCTCGCTGGTGCCGGAATCGGTCATGCCGGATTACGCCTTCCTGGAGGGCTACAAACTCGATGGCGCTCTGACTGAGAAGAAGATGCGTGCACTGGCCATGGTCGGTGTTCCTTATAGTGAGGCTGACTTCGCAGGCGCTGCTGCCGGCGTGCAGGACAAGACCGAAATGGATGCCCTCGTTGCCTACCTGCAGGTACTGGGCACCATGGTCAAGTTCGAGCCGGGGAAAGACTACCGTGAATAGTCTGAGCGAATTCTTCAACACCGACTGGGAAGCCATGACGCGGGCCGACTGGACAGGGCTGATTATTGTGCTGGCACTCAGCGCACTGATGATCGGCCTGTACGTCTGGATATTCAGGCCAGCCAATCGCGACAAATTCGAGCAATACCGCGATTTTGTAAATGACGAAGACAAGGATATGAACAGGGAGGTTGGACATGGCCAAACAAGATAAGCCGCAACATACCCCGGATACGGGCCACGAGTGGGATGGCATTCGTGAATTGACCAACCCGCCGCCGCGCTGGTGGATGATTGCCTTCCATGCAAGCTGGATCTGGTGTGTGGTGTATTTCATTCTCTACCCGGCGATTCCACTGGTGCACGAATCCACCAAGGGCATCCTTGGCTGGACGCAGATCAAGGAATTCAAGGAAGCGGTCGCCGAAAATGCCGTGCTCAAGGCTCCTCTGCTTGAAAAGGTTGCATCCATGGACGGCCAGGAATTGCTGACCGATGCAGGTATGCGCAACTTTTCCGAATCCTCTGCCAAGGCCATTTTCGGTGACAACTGCGCCGGCTGCCATGGTGCCGGTGGTGAGGGCGCTCCGGGGCTGTTCCCCAGCCTGGCTGACGATGACTGGCTGTTCGGTGGTGATATCGACACCATCATCGAGAGCATCACCGATGGCCGAGAGGGTAATATGCCAGCCCATATGGATATACTCAGCAAAGATGAAGTTAATCAGCTGACCGATACCGTGATTGCACTCTCCGAAGGCAAGGCAACGCCGGCCCAGTTTGCGCAGTTCAACGAGATCGGTTGCGCCAACTGCCACGGCGAGAATGCGGAAGGCGGCGCAATCAACGATCTCGGTAGCGGTGCGGCTAATCTGGCTGACGGTATCTGGCGTTTCGGTAGTTCGCGTGAAGATATCATGCGCACCATCCGCTACGGCGTGAATCAGGATCAGGAAGAAGTTCCGGAGACCCGTGTGGCCATCATGCCGGCCTTCGGGGGCAAGTTGAGCCCGGAGGCGATCAAGATGCTGGCCGTCAAAGTGCATGAATTCGGCGGCGGGAAATAGGAGACGAACATGGACGCAGTTGTTATCAGCGTAATTATTTCCATCGCCGGATGCCTTATTATCTTCGGCTATCTGGCCTATAAGTTTTTCAGAATCATCGGCAGCAAGGACGATTCTGAGTAAACACAGTCTGAACAATTTGAGGGAGAGGGAGGTCTATGCCTCCCTTTTTCTATTTAAGCGATTATGCTTGAACAGATTATGCCGGAAGAACGCACAAGCCCCAAGGGTGAAATGAGTGATTTAGCCATGCAAAACAGGGAGCAGATATGTCGGAAGAAAATAAACAGGGCAGTATAGAAGACATCTACGCCGATGCCGCCCACTGGCATGTCAACACAGGCGGAGAAACCATCCATGCCAAACGCATGCCCGGCCGTTTCCGCAACTACAAATGGTATGCCTCCATCCTGTGGCTGCTTTATTTTATCGGCCCCTATTTCCGCTGGGATGGTCAGCAGGCTATTTTCTTCGATATTCCGCACCGCCAGTTTCATATGTTTTCCCTCACTGTCTGGCCACAGGACATCTGGGTGCTATCACTGGTCCTGATCCTGCTGGCCATGACGCTGTTCGGCGTCACTGCCGTTGCCGGGCGTGTGTGGTGTGGCTATTTCTGCTTCCAGACGGTGTGGACGGACTGGTTCACCTGGCTGGAGGACAAGATCGAGGGCAATCCGATCCAGCGGCGCAAACTTGATGCCGCGCCCTGGGATGCCCGCAAGATTCGCCTGAAGCTGTTCAAGCATACCCTGTGGATGCTCATCGCCATTGTTACGGGCATTACATTCGCAGCCTATTTCACCGATGCCTTCGACCTTTGGCATCGCTACCTGACGCTGGATGCCCCGCTTGTTGCCTGGGTCGTGCTGGCAGCCTTTATCTTCGGCACCTATGTGTTTGCCGGCTTTATGCGCGAGCAGGTCTGTTTCTGGCTGTGCCCCTATGCGCGCATCCAGAGCGTCATGCTGGACAAGGATACCGAACTGCCGACCTATGATACGAAACGTGGTGAGCCGCGCGGCAAGGTGCGCGGCAAGGAAAGCGAGAAGCGTGGCGATTGCATCGACTGCCATCTCTGTGTCGGCGTTTGCCCGACCGGTGTGGATATCCGCGAAGGCATGCAGGAGGGCTGCATCAGCTGCGGTATGTGCATCGATGCCTGCGACAGCATTATGGACAAGGTCAATCGTCCGCGCGGCCTGATCCGTTACGCCTCGGAAAAAGAAATGATGGGCATAAGCCTGCCGCCACTGTTCAAACGACCGCGCGTGATTGCCTACAGCACCATCTTTCTGCTCGCCGTCACCGGTATCATCTACGGCCTCTCCCATATTCCACCGGTGGAACTTTCCGTCGTGCATGAAAGGCAACCGCTGTTTATCCAGATGAGCAATGGCGACATCCACAACAAGTACACCATCAAGGCAGTCAACAAAACGCTGACTGATATGCATGTGAAGCTCAGCATCAGCGATGCGGATGGCGTGGAAATCGTCGGCGGAAGTCAGGAGGTGGTCTTGCAGGCAGGCAGGCTACTTCCATTTAGCGTCTTCCTGTCGGCGAAGCCTGCTGCCCTGAAGGAAAAGAAAACGAAAATCCGCTTCATCCTGGAAAACATTGGAACACCAGCAGTCAAAATAGAGTATAAATCGGTCTTTATGAGCCCAAGCGGGAGCTAAATGATTATGTTGAGTGAACAAGTCAAACAGGACCTCAAAAACCCGTGGCTGCGAACCATCCTCGGCACGGTGGCTGTCGTGGTTGCCGTCAATATCGTCTTTATTACCTATGCCTTTATCTCGCCGCCGAATCTGGTGGTGAAGGACTATTACGAGCAGGGCAAGAACTACTTCCACGACAAGGATGCACGGCAGAAGGCATCGGCAGCAGCATGGCGACTGCAATTGCTGCTGCCCGACGGTATGCAGGCTAATTCGCCTGCAACCTGCCGCCTGTATGTCATGGATCATCAGGGCAAACCTTTGAGCTCGGGCAGCGTGCATGTGTCCGCCTATCGCCCCAACGATGCCAGCTACGATTTCAGCATTGAATTGAAAGCCGTGGATGCCGGCACCTTCGCCGCACCCATCAGTTTCCCCCTGCCTGGCAACTGGGACCTGATCGCACGCATTGATGCCGATGGGCAGAGATTCGATACCGCCCAGCGAATTTTTGTCGACAAGTAATCCCATCATAGGCTCGAACAACGGCACAAGCTGTTTCCACTGCGGCCTGCCGGCCACTGGTGCAGCGGCCTGTACCGGTGATGTTGCGGGTGAGCAGCACCTTTTCTGTTGCAGCGGCTGCCTGAATGTCTGCCGGGTCATTCATGAAGCAGGTCTCGATGCTTTTTACGATCGCCTGAAAAAACGCGAAGCCACCATGGCCCCACCACCCGATTCGCCCAATGATATCGACCAGTACGACCTGCCGGAGGTGCAGCAGGAGTTTGTGCAAAACCTTGCCGACGGCTCCAGGCAGGCACACCTGATGGTGGAAGGCATTCATTGTGCCGCCTGTGTCTGGCTGATCGAAAAGGCCCTTGGCGGCATGCCGGGCATCATCAAAGCCGAGGTCAATCTGGTGCACCATCGACTACTGTTGCAGTGGCAGCCCGAACAGCTTGCCCTGTCAAAAATAATGCAAAGGCTGGCTGCTCTGGGCTATGCCGCCATTCCGTTTAATCTCGACAACGCCGAGGGGAAGCTTCGCGAGCAAAACCGGCGCCTGCTGTTTCGCATGGGCTTTGCCGGCTTCGGTGCCATGAACATCATGTGGATATCCATTGCCTTGTATGCCGGCTCCTTTTCGGGCATCAGCATTGAGGATCGGGACTTTTTCCAGTGGGTCAGTTGCACGATTGCCACGCCTGTTCTGTTCTACTCGGGCGGTCCCATCCTTATCTCCGCCCTGCGCGGCCTGCGCCGGGCCATGCTCGGCATGGACCTGCCCATCGCCATCGGCGCTGTCGCCACCTACACCTACTCACTGTGGCAGACGATACAGGGCGGCCAGCACGTTTATTTCGATACCGTGGTCAGCTTTTTGTTCATCATCCTCGTCGGTCGTTATCTTGAGGCGCTGGCCCGGCGCAATGCCTCTTCGGCCACCATGCGTCTGCTGGAGCTGCAACCGCGCATGGCAACGCGTATAACTGAGCGCGGCGAAGAACGGGTGGCAGTGCGCAAACTGGTCGCCGGTGACCGCCTGCGCGTACGCCCGGGCGACAAGGTGCCGGCAGACGGTGTACTCATCGAAGGCGAATCGCATATCGACGAATCCATGCTGACCGGTGAATCAAGGCCGGTGCACAAGCACCTCGGAAGCCGCATGGCCTGCGGCACGGTCAATGGCGAGGGCTCGCTGATCATGCGAGTCGAACAGACAGGCAGCGGCACGGTACTGGCGCGCATCATTCATCTGGTGGAATCCGCACAGGGTTCCAGGGCCCGCGTGCAGCGACTGGCCGACCGCATCGTACCGTGGTTTGTCGGCATCACCCTGCTGCTCTCGGCCATCACCTTTCTCTACTGGGTGCAATCGGATTTCGACATAGCCCTGCTCGCGGCCACCGCAGTGCTGATCATCACCTGCCCTTGCGCCCTTGGCCTGGCCACACCGATGGCTATTGCGGTCAGCACAGGTGTTGCCGCCAGATATGGCGTACTGGTGCGCAATGGCGAGGCTCTGGAGGGATTGTCCGACATTACCCATGTCGTACTGGATAAAACCGGCACGCTGACCGAAGGCCGCATGCGCCTTAGCGACATTCAGACTCCGGGTGACAGGAATCGACTGCTGCAACTGGCCGGTGCAGTGGAGCGGCATTATTCCCACCCCTTGGCTGCCGCCATCTGTGCGGCGCTGGAGGCAGAAGACCTTGCCTTTCCTGCCAGCCGCAATGCGCAATTACTTGCCGGCCTCGGTGTCGGCGCGATGGTAGAAACAGCAGATGGTGACTGCGAGGTATGGATCGGCAACCGGCGATTGATGCACAACCGGGGGATTGCCGTTGATGCCGCCATGCAGGAGGTATGCTCCCGCATCGAAGCGGAGATGGGCGTAGCCGTATTGATCGCGGCAGATGGAAAGCTTCTTGGCCTGATGCGCATCGAGGATGGCCTGCGCACGGGAGCAGTTGAGCTTATCGCCGAACTTTCCCGACAGGGCATGGGCATTACCCTGCTGACCGGGGATTCCGCTGCTGCTGCCAGGCACCTGCAGCAGCTAATCTCTACACAAGCCCTGGTCCCGATAAGGGTGATTGCCGATGTGCTGCCCGAAGACAAGGTGCGTGCGGTTGAGGCGCTGCAAAAGCAGGGCGAACGCGTACTGATGGCCGGTGATGGCATCAACGATGCCCCTGCACTGGCGCAGGCGGATATCAGCATTGCCATGGGCAACGGCACGGATGTGTCGATGGAGTGCTCGGATATCGTGCTGATGGGCAGCGATGTGCGCAAAATTCCATGGGCCATTGCCCTGGGGCAGCGCACGCTTTCCACCATCCGCCAGAACCTGATGCTTTCACTGGCCTATAACGTCATTCTCGTACCGGCGGCCATGGCTGCCTGGGTGACACCTGTATTCGCAGCACTGGCCATGCCGCTGAGTTCGCTGCTGGTCATCGGCAATGCCATCCTGATCAGGCGGCATATGCAGCACAGGCGCTCCGATTGATATGCTGTTGCGTACACGGCTGCATGTTTAGCATGCGGGCATAGAGGGAATAAATGAGCGTTATCTACGGTTTGATTCCGGGCATGATCCTGTTGGGGCTGGTTAGCGTACTGGTCTTCTTCTGGGCGGTAAAAAACGGGCAATATGATGATATGGAAGGCCCTGCGCACCGCATCCTTGATGACGATGACATGGATGACAGAAAGGACAAGGATGATCGTCCGTCATGAGTAATACCCTGCCTTCGGCATTGCTGCTGATGCTGTCGATGGGCTTTATGGGAAGCGTGCACTGCATCGGTATGTGCGGGGGGCTGGTGAGTGCGGTGAGCATGAGCCGCAAGCATGTCTGGTGGTCCGGCCTGCTGGTCTATCAGTTTGGTCGAATCAGCACCTATGCGGCACTTGGTCTACTGGTCGGTTTAAGCGGCGCTGCCCTGAGCGCATTCGGCGGTGATCAATTGCAGCGTCTGCTTGCCGTGCTGGCAGGTCTGTTGATGATCGCCTTCGCTATGAATCTGGCTGGCTGGCTTCCCGACCCCTTGCAACGCCTTGGTGCGTGGGCAAGCCGAAAAACAGGGCTGGCCCGACTGGCCATGCGTGTCTCAAAGAATGCCCGCGCCAGTAGCTGGTATGCGCTCGGCTTGGTCAACGGCCTGCTGCCCTGCGGTCTGGTTTATGCTGCCCTGTCGCTCGCACTTGCTGCCGGTGATGCCATCAATGCAACGCTGATGATGATTGCCTTCGGCCTTGGAACAGTCCCGGCCATGATGCTCGTACCCTCCGCCCTGCGTGGCATGACACCAGCCCAGCGCTCAATCTCCCTGCGTATCGCCGCAGTCCTCATCATCCTGTTCGGGCTGATGACCATTTATCGCAGCACTATGCAGCCGGGCCATATGAGCGGGAATATGCACGAACAGCATAGCAAAGGGTTCGATTACCTTGCTGTGGCAGGGTTGGAGAAGGTCAACATCGGCAAGACATCTTTGCCAAGCATGGCGCTCAGGCCTACAGCTTCATAGCGATACAGCACCTGTTCTTCATCCACATGACGTACACTGTCCGGCTCTCCAAAACGCGCCTTCAGGTTTTCGGCAGAGACATCCAGACTGGGTATCAGGGTCAAGGATTCAACCCTTGTAGCGTAAACCTCGCTTAAATCCCTGGCTGCAAGCGCCATACGCACCACACCGTTCTGAGATTGCTGGGGTGTAGATGCGCGTGATTCAATCGCAAGCAGCTTCGCCTGATCTACATCAAGTAGCAGCACCACCTTCGTATGATCGGCAATGGCCGGGAAAAAAGCCTCCATTTTCAATCCCTGTTTCGCATGCCCTTCGGGATAAAGATATAAAGCCACCTCGGCCTTGCTCTGCAGGATGGTCTCGGCCTGCTTGAGCGTGGTTTCGCCCAGCGTAAGGCCCAGCACATGCAGATGACCTGTGGAATCCACGTGTGTATCCGGTGTCGCGCTGCCCTGCTGATAATGCGTGCTAGTCCATAAGAAAACGCCTGTCGTAATCACGACAACGACCAGCAACGCAATCAATCCGATACGATCATAATTCATCCGACAACTATCCCGGAATGGCATTGAATGTCCATGTCTTCCAGCAATTGTTGACAGGGCCACGCGCTGCTAAGCTGTACCCATCCGAAGGGAGGATTCCGACCATGGCCAGAATGAACATTGTATTTATCGCATCCGAGGCTGCACCACTGGCCAAGACAGGAGGCCTTGCCGATGTGGCAGGCGCCCTGCCAATGGCGCTTTCGCGTCTCGGCCATAAGGTCAGCGTCATCCTCCCCTACTACCGCAAACAGGTAGGCGCCAGCGGCGTGCGCGTGCATCCGCTGGACGAATCGGTCACCATCTGGGTGGACGGGGTCAATCGCATCGCACCGCTGCATATAGTCTCGCTTGACGGAGTCGATTTCATCCTTGTCGAGCAGGACGATATGTTCGACCGCGACGGAATCTACGGCCCGGCCGGCGGCGCCTGGGAAGATAATTTCCCGCGCTTCCTGTTCTTCAGCCGCGCCGCTCTGGAAGCCTCCTGTCTGCTGGACAAACCCGTGGACATCATCCACTGCCATGACTGGCAGACCGGCTTCATCCCGCTGTTGCTCAAGACACAATACCAGCACCAGCCGCGCATCGCCTCAGCGAAGACCGTATTCACCATCCACAACCTCGCCTATCAGGGCTGCTTCCCCTCCTACTGGCTGCATCGCCTCGGCCTGCCCGCCGATTATTACCACACCGGCTGCTACGAGTTTTACAGCCAGATCAATTGCATGAAGGCAGGCATCGTGGAAGCCGACCACATCACCACGGTGAGCAAAACCTATGCTGAGGAAATCCTCACACCGGAATATGGCTGCAACCTGCAGGGTATTCTGGGCGAGCATGCCGGCAAGCTTTCCGGCATCGTCAATGGGCTGGATATCGAAAACTGGGATCCGGCAACCGATAGCGCCATTGCCGCCAACTTCACGGCCGGCAAGATGCAGGGCAAGGCAGCATGCCGGGCCTCCCTGCAGGAGGCTGCCGGTCTAGCCACAGGTACTGATGCCCCTCTGTTAACCATGATTTCGCGCCTCGCCGAGCAGAAAGGCGTGGACCTGCTGCTCGATTGCATTCCGCAGTGGCTGCAGGATGGTTATCAACTGGCCATTCTCGGCTCCGGCGATCCGGCTTGGGAGGCCATGCTGCATCGTCTGGCTGCTGAGCGACCTGAACAGATGTATTTCTTCTCCGGATTTGATGAAACACTGGCGCGCAAGATATATGCCGGCGGCGATATCTTCCTGATGCCCTCACGCTTCGAGCCCTGCGGACTCGGCCAGTTGATGGCCATGCGCTACGGCAACATCCCAGTTGTCCGGGCTACGGGCGGCCTGAAGGATACGGTCACGGATTATGCGCAGGACAAACCAAATGCAACCGGCTTCGCCTTTGAGGAAGCCAACCCGGCCGCCTTCCGCGCTGCCGTCTCTGCAGCGGTGGAAGTCTGGCGCAAACCGGCAAGCTGGAAGCGCATTGTGAGCAATGCCGTGCGCCGCGATTCGTCATGGGATGCTTCCGCCAGCACCTATCTTGAGCTGTATACCTCACTGAAAGACTGAGGTGACAAATCAGTTCGCGCTCGGTGTGGATGTCGGGGGCACCAACATCCGCCTTGCTGTCGTTGATAGCCGGGGCAAGATCGGTGAGCGCAGGCAATATGAGGCAAGACTCTCGCAGCATGGAGCAAGCTCGGATGCCGACCGCAGCATGGCGCTTGTGCTGGCCACGCTGGAAAGCGCTATCCGCCCGTTGCTCGAACGGCAACCTGACATCCAGGGCATCGGCATCGGCTTTCCGGGCTTCTTCGACAATCAAACCGGCAGCATGCTTTCCTCACCCAATATTCCCGGACTGCTCAATGTCCCGTTGGCTGAAAGCCTGAGCCAGCGACTGGGTCGGCCTGTACATGTACAGAACGACGCCTCGCTGGCTGCGCTCGGTGAATTCACTTTCGGGGTCGGCGTGGGCCTTTCGTCCCTGCTGCATCTCACACTCGGCACCGGCATCGGTGGCGGGGTGATCATCAATGGCGGTCTTTACACCGGTGATGGCGGCATGGCTATGGAAATGGGGCATTTGCACGTTGCCCCCGAAGACAGGCTTTGCGGCTGTGGTGCACGTGGTTGTATGGAAACCTGGGCCAGCGCCAGCGCCGTAGCCGAACGCTTTAGCATACTCAGCGGCATACAGGCGAATGCCCGCGAGGTAAACCAAATGGCAAATGCCGGAAATGAACACGCCCTTGCCGTACTGCATGATGCCGGACGCATACTCGGTCGGGGTATTGCCGAGGCAGTCAAGTTACTGGACATCAGGCAGGTCAGCATCAGTGGTGGCCTGACCGGGGCCTGGAAACATCTTGCCCCGGCCTTGCAGCAGGAGCTAGATAAACACCTTCTTCCTCCCTTGATCGGCAAGGTGTCGGTACTCTGTTCAAAACTCGGTGATGATGCAGGCATTCTCGGAGCAGCAGCACTGGCCCTCGGTGATATGCAGAACGACTGAATCCGGCCAGCCCGAACGCCTGGCCTGACATTAAATCACACCCATAAAACAAAACCGGCGCTATCTTTAACGATAGCGCCGGTTTTGCGTTTTGCAGTCTTGTTTGAACCTACAGGTAGGTCATCAATCCCATGGTCAACGGATGAGCCAAATGAGGGTGGGTCGGATAAGCGCGGATGTGGTAGGCAAAATCGCCACTGTCATCCGGCAACAGATTCACCTTATAGGCACCGTCCTTGACGTGCTGCATGCCGACCACGCGGTAAGGCTTGTAGCCCCCTTCACGCGTCGGGCGAAGCAGCAGAACCTCAACATTGACATCCTCTGATGACAAGCCATTGAGATTGACCTGAACGCTCAGCTGAAGTTCCTTGCCATAGGCCGTATCAAACTCGTTGTTATTTTCGTTGGCATTGAGCATGGACAGGCTGATCTTGCTCCATGACTTGCGCACCTTGGTCTTCCACTCGGCCAATGCCCTGGAATGCTTGTAGTCATTCTTGGCAAGAAGTTTACCGTGCTCTGAAGCCGGCACATAAAAGCGCTCGGTATACTCGGACACCATGCGATCGGTATTAAAGTGCGGAATGCTGGAAATCATTGCGCGCTTGGAAATACCGACCCACTCATCGGAGAAACCACTTTCATTGCGACGGTAATAGGTTGGTGCTACTTCACGTTGCAGCAAGTGATACAGCGAGGCGGCATCATCGGCATCGCGCTGATCCGCATCCTCGATATCACGCTCGCCGCCAATGGCCCAGCCATTGTCGCCCTGGAATCCTTCCGGCCACCAGCCGTCGAGAATACTCAGGTTCGGCACGCCGTTCATCGCAGCCTTCATGCCTGACGTTCCGGACGCCTCCATCGGACGAATCGGATTGTTCAGCCAGACATCCACACCGGAAGTCAGGTAGCGACCCAGTGTCATATCGTAGCCTTCGAGCATCAGGATGCGCCCAACAAAGCCCGGCTTACGGGCAATCTCGTGAATTCGACGAATCAGCTCCTGACCCGGCTTGTCGGCCGGATGGGCCTTGCCGGCAAACAGGAAGACGATCGGACGCTTGGCATCGTTGAGTATCTGAAGCAGACGAGCTTCATCCTGGAACAGCAGAGCAGCACGCTTATAGGTGGCAAAACGACGTGCAAAACCGACAACCAGGGTACGCACATCGAAGTGCCCGGTCATGGCCTGCACAAGATGGGCGCTTTCGCCGTTGCGGCGTGCCTGACGTTCCAGTTGCTCGCGCACATGCACCAGCATCCGCTGCTTGTTGGTCTGGTGGATACTCCAGTACAGATAGTCCGGAATTTCCTGAATATTTTCCCAGTAATCAGGATCCAGCAAATGGCCGCGCCACTGGCCGCCCAGATGCTGGTTAAAGGCATTGATCCATTCCGGTGCCAGCCAGGTCGCCACATGCACGCCATTGGTTACCGAAGTAACAAGGTTTTCCTCAGGCTTGAGATCAGGCCACATCGACTGACAAATAACCGAGCTGACCTCGCCATGCAGTTTGGCCACACCATTCACATAGGCTGCACCATGGATGGAAAGCGCCGTCTGGTTGAAACCATGCGCACCGTGGCCGAAATCACCATGACCCAACTCATGCAGCTGCTTGACATCGACACCCAGAAGAGCGGCAAAACCACTCATGTGGCGATCAAACAGCTCCAGCGGGAAAATATCGTGCCCGGCAGGAACCGGGGTATGCGTGGTAAACACGGTGCTGGAACGCACAGCCTCCAGCGCCACTTCGAAGCTCAATCCGGCATTCTCAATCAACTCACGTACGCGCTCGATAATGATAAACGCTGCATGCCCTTCGTTGGCATGCCATACAGTCGGCGTCAGCCCAAGCAGACGCAGGGCACGCACACCGCCGATACCAAGAATAACTTCCTGCTTGATACGGTTCTCAATGCCACCGCCATAAAGCTGGTGGGTAATGCCACGGCAATCACTACCATTCTGCGGCAGGTCGGTATCGAGCAACACCAGGCGGATATGCCCGGCTTCTGCAATCCATACCTTCACATCGGCCTTGCAATCCGAAGAGGCCAGATGAAAAACGACTTCCTTGCCATCCTTGCCAACGGCCGGCTCAATGCACAGATCGCCGAAACGGTTGTCATGGTATACGGCCACCTGCTGACCCATCGTATTGATGGTCTGGGTGAAGTAACCCTGACGGTAGAGCAGGCCGACAGCGGTGAACGGCAGGCCAAGATCGCTGGCCGATTTGCAATGGTCGCCGGACAGGATACCAAGGCCGCCGGAATAAATAGGCAAGGACTCATGAATACCGAACTCGGCGGAGAAATAGGCAATCTGATGTGACTCAGGCTTCTCAATCGTATTGGTATACCATTGATGCTCTTCTTTCATATAGGAATCAAAATCGGAAACGATGCCATGATACTGGGACAGAAAGGCGCGGTCGGAAGCCATCTCATCGAGTCGGTGCTGGCTCACCCGGCGCAGGAATGCACGCGGATTATGACCGCACACAACCCATAGAATCGGGTCCATCTGGCGAAACAGCCCACGCGCATCGGCGTTCCATGCAAACCACAGATTGGATGCAATATCTTCGAGACGTTTCAGGGCTTTGGGGATGGTCGGGCGAACCCGGAGCAAATAGGTTTTTCCTTGAACCCGGAGCAAATAGGTTTTTCCTTCAGACTTCATGGCAACCTCACAAAATTAATGTCGCGCAGCCTGTCCAAATGACCCTAGCAAGTCAACGCAAAGCGGGAGGCCTTGTGGCGCCTAGCTTAACGGTCGAGAAGCGCCTTTTTCAGGGCTAAATCAGCTGGATTTTCTCCAAGCCAGACAGCCAGCAAGCCACGTTGAAAGCCCTCTCCCTGCACCCGACCCTTTTCGACATTTTTGATGACAAGGTGCGTCGCACCATCGGGAAAGGAATCGAAGAGCATCCCGTCTCCGCGATGCGATGAAAAAAGTATGGCAGGCTGATTCAGCCTGCCATATCTCCTCTCCCTACATCTTTTATCCCTTGTTGATGAAGCAAATGCCTATAGGCGGCCAATCTCGGGCAAGTCACCCACCAGCGGACGGATATAATCCAGCCATGCACTGGTCACATCATTACCTTCGGCATTGATGTATTCATCGGCAACATGGGTTGTTTCTTTCGCCACATTGGCCAGTTCCGTCATAAAGTACTCGCTGGCATAGGGAACACTGGACACCCGGCGAATCGCTACTGAACCGTTACCTGCGCCGCTGACTGCATGCTTGACGCCGAACGTGCCCACTTCACGTGCCTCTTTCGCATCGATCGGGGAAACAATCGTCGGAAAGCTGCGCTGCAGGTAACCGAACGTATCGGCGCGCACACGCACACCTTCACCCTTGAAGGCATCCTTAACGTGTGCCGACAGGCAATCGCCCAAGGCACCCGTGCCGGAAAGCTGCACATTGCCGTGCGAATCGCGCTCACCACTGGAGGCAATCGGATTGCCATCAGCATCGGATACCCCCTCGGAAACAGCCACGACACAGCGACCGAATTCGCCGACCACACGGCGCACGTCCACCTTGAACTGCTCCACATCGAAAACCCGCTCCGGCAGATAGATCAGATGCGGACCATCGCCCTCTGCCTGGCGTGCCAATGCTGCAGCAGCGGTCAGGAAGCCGGCATGGCGACCCATCACAACATTGATCTTCACACCGGGAAGTGCATTGCTGTCGCGATCATCGCCCATAAAGGCCAGCGCCACAAAACGCGCTGCAGAGGCAAAGCCCGGACAGTGATCGGTTACGCGCAGATCGTTATCAATCGTTTTGGGAATGTGCACCGTGCAGAAATCGTAGTTGGCTTCCTTGGCCATCTCGGAAATGATGTGTGCGGTTTCAGCTGAGTCGTTGCCACCGATATAAAAGAAGTAACGCACGTCGTTCTTTTTGAACGCCTCGAAAACACGCTCGCACTCTGCACGGCCAGGCTTCAAACGAACGGAACCAAGAGCTGCGGCCGGCGTCTGTGCCACTGTTTCCAACTGCTCAACCGATTGCGTGGTCAGATCGACAAAATCTTCTTTCATGATACCGGCAATGCCGTGCCTTGCTCCCAGGATACCGGTAATTGCTTCTTCCTTGCGCGCTGCAAGAACTGCCCCAACCAGCGATTGATTGATCACCGCTGTCGGCCCTCCGGATTGTCCGATCACCATCTTTCCTTTAAGCACCATGCACCTCCATGTATAATTGCCCGCCTTGCGGGGCGCGCGCATCATAGCACGTGCACACGCGGAACAAAGTCCCAATCACCGCATCCGCAAACATATGGAGCATCACCATGAGCAAGCCGACCAGCAGTGCTATCGCCGCCATTCTTGAAACAGCAGGCCGGGAAATTCTAGTGCCCGCTTTCCTGCAACGGGACAAGGCAAGCAGCGATAAAAGTGACGGCTCCATCGTTACCGAAACCGATCTGGCTTGCCAGCAGCACATTCGTTCGCAACTTGCCAAAGCCTGGCCCGATATTGATTTTCTAGGCGAGGAAATGAGCAAGGAAGAACAGGTATCCTGCCTGCATAGCGGTGGGCGCTTCTGGTGTCTCGATCCCCTGGACGGCACAACCAATTTTGTCGCCTCCTTCCCCGCTTTCGCCCTTTCGCTGGCACTGATCGAGGAGGCCCGGCCGACACTGGCCTGCATCGTTGATCCAGTACGTAAGGAAACATTCTCGGCCGCCCATGGTCAGGGCGCATTCCTCAATGGCGCTGCTATACGGGCCAAATCCGTCGATAGCCTTAACGAGGCCGTCGGCTTTGTCGATTTCAAGCGACTTGATGCAAACCGCAGGGGACTTCTGGCCACGCCCGGACTTTATCGCAGTCAGCGCAATATCGGCACCTGTGCCCTGGAGTGGGCCTGGCTGGCCGCCGGACGCAGCCAGTTTATCGTCCACGGCGGCGAAAAAATCTGGGACTATGCCGCAGGCAGTCTGATCGCCGCAGAGGCCGGGTGCACACTGACCGATTTCAGCGGCAAGCCTTTGTTCAGCAAGCTAAAACCCGCCTCATCGATTCTTGCCACAGCCTCGGAAAACCTGCATAAAAGCCTGTTGCATTTTGTAAGCATTTGATTTTCTGATGAATTGCCCACACCTACATTTGGGGTGTTGGCAACAAATAGAGTTGTCCGGTTTTAGAGCACAAGGGTTGTCCGGTTTGGTTTTGGTTCATATTGCTGCCTTCAGCCTTGGTAGTGGTAGTTCCGGCT
>Ga0210027_1002174_pt1 | contig 17334 bp, 18 predicted proteins | sample CryGeymeta201510_FD_183978 | JGI IMG/M metagenome (GOLD analysis project Ga0210027, IMG submission 183978) | Groundwater microbial communities from Crystal Geyser aquifers in Utah, USA - Crystal Geyser metaG 2015-10 (SPAdes) (version 2) | ecosystem: Environmental > Aquatic > Deep subsurface >...
AATCAGCTCGACATGACGCTTGCCGCCAAAGCCCGGAATTCGGCCTGAACGGACGGTGGCACCTACATATACCAACGGCAGGTATGTGCCATCAGCAGCGGGTCGATGTTGAAAATTAGCTGCCTAGAACCTGGCGCGGCGGATGGCGGCACATCGCTCCGGCCAGTAAGCCCAAAGCTTCGATTTTACTGGGCTGATACTGGATGATGAGGGCGATCTCGCCTTCAATGGATTCAACTGATAGCTGAAGGGTATCATTTGCCATGGCGCACGTTCTACAGAAGGCGCTACACTTTGGCATTAAAAACCCGCCGAAGCGGGTTTGTATGGTGTGAAATAGTTTAGGCTTCTGCTGGGAGGCTTTTTAGTAGTTGAATATTCGGATAGCCACATTTTGTCAGCGTTGTTTCAATCGTGTCAGTCAATATCGGCAGAACGTAGTTGGCCATGTCGGTTGAAAGATTTTTAGCTTCAATTTTGGTTGGCTTTCTAGTGATTGAGAACAATCCGGATATGACTGCGTCGATCTTAAAAGGGATCGTTCCGGGGTCGTCTTTATCCTCCCCATCTCCAGATATCTGCAAAGACATTCCCATGGTGCCAGGCGTTTCGTTTGGTTCGAGGGTAATGGTATAGTTCAGAATCAGATTTCCACCGCCAACTTCTTTTGGTGCTATCAGTGCATCAATAGCAATTTTTTTAAGTCTTGTTGAGATTAATGCAACCTTTAATGGACTTCGCTTACTCACTGCAACACTTGGCTTATCTGCTGCCATGATGATTTTTCCTCTGTTGAATAAGGTACTTCAAACTGTGTTTCGTGCTTGACGATATGATTCACGGTAACCTCGTGATGAATCGTGGCAAGCTGCTTTGGTTGTTCAATGGCATTCTCGATGGCGCTGCGCACAAACTCATTAAGTGACTTATCTTCCTGATATGCTTGTTTGGTGGCGGCCCTATGCAGCTCGGGACCAACTCGTACATTAAAGCTACCGCTATAAGGCTTATTGGCCGGTTTCCCAGCCTGCTCGCAATAGGCGAGATATTCATCCACAGCTTCTGTAAAGGCGGTGGTGATCTCAGCGACGCTATCACACTCGAAGGTGATCAGATCATCGATAAATAAAATCCTGCCATGCATGCAGCCGTCTTCAATACTGATCTCAATTGATCCGGTATATCCAAGATAACTAAGTTGGTTCTTCATTTTATATGTTCTCTATGTCAGTTGATTTAATGTCCGCTAATGCCTCTTTGGCAGCATCAATCTGATATTTTTTGAGTATCCCTGACGGGTGTGTTTTGGACATCCTGAATCGATAGCCGTTCTCGTGTTCAAACATGTAGTGCGATCCACCCGTGCAGCTTTCGGTAAATCCATTTCTTTGCATTACCTGAATCAAATCTTCCCACCGATAGTCGGTTGGAGGTGGTTTGCAGAATAGTTTGTGTGCTTGCTTTTGCCGTTTGCTCATAGATTATGTGCTGTAAATTTTCTTAATGCAACTAAATTTCAGGTGCAAAAATGTTTATTACCTTGCGAAATGGATGTAAATAGGAATTTACCCTATTCCACAATCATACGCTTAATTCTTTTTGCTCTTTCACTGTTAATTATCAATCGCAAAGTTTGTACCACAGGCTTTAGCAGCGACAATTCCTTTTAGTCCGACAAACTCCTAGACCTACTGCGTGAAAAAAGCGGTTCACATGGCATTTTGCGGGAAAACCGGACGAACACAGTGTCCCTTCGTACAGTCTGCTGACAACAGCTTATTACCGGTCGCGAGCATCCGCTTTATTGCGGATCATTCCCCTTCTCGATAGGCCGTAAATTGCCTTGTGATGCACCGCGAACGAACGCTTTACGCTTCCGGCTCATCCAGCCCCAGTTCCTGAATTTTGCGCGTCAGGGTGTTGCGTCCGATACCGAGCAGGATGGCGGCTTCGATGCGGCGGCCATTGGTGTGATGCAAGGCTTGCAGGATCAGGGTGCGTTCAAACAACGGTGCAAAGTTTTCCATGATGCCTTCTTCGCCGCGCTGCAAAGCCTGCGCGACCTGATTGGCCAAGGCAAAACTCCAATCGCCTGGCATGACTGACGCAGTGACGTTGTCGCGCCATTCGGGCGGCAAATCGGTAATTTCTATCACTTGCGACGGGGTCATCACCGTCAGCCAGTGGCACAGGTTTTCCAGTTGCCGCACGTTGCCGGGAAAATCCTGCGCACCCAGGTGCGTCAAGGTCGCCTCAGAAAATTGCTTCTGTTCCGACACCAGTTCCTGCGCGCTCTTTTGCAGGAAGTATTTTGCCAGCAGCGGAATGTCTTCGCGCCGTTCGCGCAAGGGCGGCAAACGCAGGCGAATGACATTCAGGCGATGGAACAGGTCTTCGCGGAATAGCCCGAGCTTGACGCGTTCTTCGAGGTTCTGGTGGGTCGCGGTGATGATGCGCACGTTGGCTTTAATGGGCTGATGTCCGCCGACGCGGTAGTAGTTGCCATCCGACAACACGCGCAGCAAGCGGGTTTGCAGTTCGGGCGGCATGTCGCCTATCTCGTCGAGAAACAAGGTGCCGCCTTCGGCCTGCTCGAATCGCCCGCGCCGCGTGGCGGCAGCCCCGGTGAACGCGCCGCGCTCGTGGCCAAACAACTCGGACTCCAGCAAATCCTTGGGGATAGCGGCGGTGTTGATGGCGATGAACGGCTGGTCTGCACGCGCACTGTGGCGGTGCAGGGCGTGCGCCACCAGTTCTTTACCGGTTCCCGATTCGCCGTTAATGAGTACCGTCGCCAGTGAATTCGACAGCTTGCCGATGGCGCGGAAAACCTCTTGCATGGCGGGCGCATGGCCGAGAATTTCTGCGGCCACTTCGACCTCTCCCACCTCGGCAGACTTATGGCGGCTCTGCTCCAAGGCACGGCGGATAAGCTCAACTGCGTGATTGATGTCAAAGGGCTTGGGCAGATATTCAAACGCCCCACCCTGAAAGGCCGACACGGCACTTTCCAAATCGGAATAAGCGGTCATGATGATGACCGGAATCAGCGGGTAACGCTGATGCAAGGCCTGTAGAAAATCCAGCCCCGAACTGCCCGGCATCCTGATGTCGCTCACCACGACTTGCGGCTGCTCTTTAGCCAAGGCCCGCAACGCGTCATCCGCCGTGGTAAAACTTTTGAATTCGATGCTGGCACGCGCCAGGGATTTTTCCAGCACCCAGCGTATCGAACGGTCATCGTCAATTATCCAGACTGCTTTCATATACACCCAATCAATCTAATTTATCTTATAATTCAAGAGGTTGCATAAACTTACCACCACTTTCAAGGCAGCGGCAACATCACGGTAAAGCATGTGTACCCCGGCTCACTTTCAAATTCAATGGTGCCATGATGCTGGCTGATAAAATCCTGCGCCAAGGTCAGCCCCAACCCGTGTCCATCGGCACGACCGGACACCAACGGGTAAAAAATCTTGTCTTTTAATTCCGCCGGGATACCGGGACCGTTATCGGCAATCTGCACCATCACGGCCAGGCGGTGGCGCTGCTTAATCAGCGTGACCTGCCGTGCAATACGGGTGCGCAGCGTAATTTTTCCCAGGCCTTGCATGGCCTGTGCGGCGTTGCGCACCAGATTGAACATGACTTGTATCAGGCGCTCCTTATCACCAATCAGATCGGGCAGACTGGTGTCATAGTCGCGCTGAATAATCAGCCCTTTAGGCATCTCGGCCAGCATCACCGAGCGCACCCGTTCCAGCACTTCGTGGATATTCAGCGCGCTATGCTGGACGTGACCTTGCGGCGTGAGCAAATTTTCCATCAAGGCGCGCAGCCGGTCTGCTTCCTGGATGATGACCTGGGTGTATTCGTGCAATTCCGGCTTTTCCAGTTCCTGTTCCAGCAACTGCGCCGCACCGCGTATACCGCCCAGCGGGTTCTTGATTTCATGTGCCAGATTGCGCAGCAGCAGACGATTCGCCTGCGTCTGATCGAGCATCTGCTCTTCGCGCGCCAACTTCAGCGACCGATCCACCGTGTGAAACTCCAGCAGCAAACCGGATCGCTCCAGTCGCAGCGGCGTTACCGTACAGCGCAGATGTAATTTGTTATGGGTGTGCGTGGTCAGCGTCAGGTCGTGCTCGATGTAGCTGTCATTGTTATGCAATGCCCGCTGCATCGCCTCGTCAAGCTGTGCAGCTTCCGCAAAAATCGTCAACAAGGCGTGTCCGAGCAGGCTTTTCCCGCTGACATCGAACATATTTTCTGCCGCCGGATTCAGGTAGCTGACGCGCGACGCTTCATCCAGCAGGATGACAGCGGTATCGAGGTGTTCCAGTGTAAGGCGTGTAAAGTCGGGCATACCGGATAATAAGCAACAATCATGCCATTGTGATTATTTCAGTTTGGAAATTTCGGTGTTGAGCGCATCAATGTTGCGCTGATGCAACTCTACTTCACCCGCCAGTTCTTTGAGCTTGTCGTTATTCCTGGCAATCCTTGGATTAGTTTCGATTGCGTGTAAGTCGCGCTGCGCATCGCCGAGCAAGGATTGCTCGATTTTTAATTCATCTTGCAAAATTTTACGGCGTGTCGCATCACGTCCCTTTTGAGCCTCTTGTGTTACTTTGGGAAAACCCTCCGGTGACGCGGCAGAACGCGAGCGCACCACGGATGATGACCTGGGGGGGGAGGGTGTCTGCGTTTCGATAATACGTTTTCCGCCTTTTAAGGGTGCGCTGGAATAAGTGATATGCCCGTCCGCATCCACAGATTTATAAATGTCGGCCAGTGCCAATGCTGGAAACAGGCAAAGCAAGGTAAGCCAATAGCGATGTTTCATAGTCTTTCTCCTGCGAAAAGGCGGGATGAGTATAGGTCAAGCCCTGCGCCATGACAAACGCTTTACCGAAATGCAAAACGGGGCTTGCGCCCCGTTTTGAGTGTGACCTGTACCTGCCGCGATTAAATGCTGTAGTACATCTCGAATTCCACCGGATGAGTCGTCATGCGCAAGCGTGTCACTTCTTCCATCTTCAAGGCGATGAAAGCGTCAATGAAATCGCTGGAGAACACGCCGCCACGGGTCAGGAACTCGCGATCCTTGTCCAAAGCCGCCAGCGCTTCATCCAACGAGCTGCATACGGTTGGAATCTTGGCATCTTCTTCCGGTGGCAGGTCGTACAAGTTCTTGTCGGCTGGATCGCCGGGGTGAATCTTGTTCTGGATACCGTCCAGGCCCGCCATCATCAGTGCGGCAAAGCACAGATAAGGGTTGGCGGTCGGATCAGGGAAACGTGTTTCGATACGGCGCGCCTTGTCGCTGGACACATGCGGAATACGGATCGAAGCGGAACGATTCTTGGCAGAATAAGCCAGCTTGGTCGGTGCTTCGTAGTGAGGAACCAGGCGCTTGTACGAGTTGGTGCCGGGATTGGTGATGGCATTCAATGCCTTGGCGTGCTTGATGATACCGCCGATGTAGTACAGCGCGGTTTCAGACAAGCCGGCATAGCCATTGCCCGCGAACAGGTTCTTGCCCTCTTTCCAGATGGATTGGTGAACGTGCATACCCGAACCATTGTCGCCAACGATAGGCTTGGGCATGAAAGTCGCCGTTTTGCCATATTGGTGAGCAATGTTGTGAACCACATACTTCAGGGCTTGAGTCTGGTCGGCGCGGCGCACCAGCGTATCGAACTTGGTGCCGATTTCGCATTGACCGGCAGTTGCCACTTCATGGTGATGTACTTCCACTTCAATGCCGATGTCTTCCAGTGCCAGACACATCGCGGCGCGCATGTCGTTCAGGCTGTCAACCGGGGGAACCGGGAAGTAGCCGCCCTTGACCACGGGACGGTGACCGGTATTGCCACCATCAAACTCCTTGCCCGAAGACCATGCTGCTTCTTCGGAGCCGATTTTAACGAAGCAACCCGACATATCAATTTGCCATTTCACGGAATCAAAGACAAAGAATTCCGGCTCGGGACCAAAGTAGGCGGTGTCGCCCAAGCCGCTGGATTGCAGGTAGGCTTCGGCGCGCTTGGCGATGGAGCGAGGATCGCGGTCATAGCCCTTGCCGTCGGTCGGTTCTACCACGTCACAGGTGATGACGAGGGTATTTTCGTCCATGAAAGGATCAAGATAAGCAGTAGCCGGATCCGGCATCAACAACATATCGGAAGCCTGAATACCCTTCCAGCCAGCGATGGAAGAACCGTCGAAAGCGTGGCCTTCTTCAAACTTGTCCATCCCGACATATTTGGCGGGTACGCCGACGTGCTGTTCTTTGCCACGCGTATCTGTAAAACGAAAATCCACGAACTTGACATCGTGGTCTTTAATCATTTGCAACACATCATTTACCGTCAACGACATCACTCTCTCCCAATGAATCAAATCAATCAGCGAACTGCTACCCAAATACGACCAAATCTCTACAGACCAGGCCTTGCGCCTGTCTGTGTGCGAAGGCCGCATTGTGCCATAACCCTGTGAACTAACACAAAAATAAATCGCACCAATTACGGGCGATGTTTTGTCTGTTACGCACTATTCTTGTGCGTGCTGACTATGGATATAAATCGAGCGGAACACCGGATCATGCTCGACCAGTTTGTCGCAGCGCGCTTGCAACTCAGCTGCTTGTGCCTGGCTTTGCCGATTGACGGGCAGGTAGAGCTCCGCGTCTACTTTTCCATCCAGATAGTGAAACACCACCCTATAGTCCACGAAATTAACATCGCTGAAACACTCGCCCAGTTGAACCAGCAAGTCCGGACGACTCGGCAAGTGGACGTTATGCTTGCTCTGCATATCGTCTTCCGGGTCTATATGCACCATCACATCCAGCACATGATGCTTATCGAGCACGGCATTGCGTGCGGTTTCGGCGATGTAGTGCCCTTCGGAAACACTGATGCGGGGATCCACCAGAATGTGCGCATCAACCAGCGCATTGTCCGCCATCTTGCGCGTGCGCAAATCGTGCAAGCCCCTCACGCCGTGGGTATCCAGCAAAGTTTTCCGTATCGCCGCCACTTCCTCGGCATCCAGTCCCGTATCAATCAATTCCGACAACGCCTCCAAAGCAAGCTTACCGCCCATACGCCCGATCATCACCCCGACGACTGCCGCCGCCACCATATCCAGAAAGGTGTAACCCAACAAGTTACCGCCAATACCGACCACCACCACCAAGGAAGAAGCCGCGTCAGACCGGGCGTGCCAGGCATTCGCCACGAGCATTTGCGAGCGCACCCTTTTAGCCACCGCCATCATGTAGCGGAACATGCCCTCTTTGGCAATCAGGGCAACCAAGGCCACGGCGAGCGCGACGGGATTGACTGCATGCAACTCACCGGGATGCTGCAAGCGTAGCGCGGCAGTCACCAGCAATCCCACCCCCAGTGCCGCCAGGAATACGCCCAGTATCAGCGTGGCGGCAGTTTCCACTCTGGCGTGACCATATGGATGATTGGCATCGGCATGGCGATTGCCGTGCCGATTGGCGAACAACACCAGCACGTCGGAAAGTAAATCGGACAAGGAATGCAGGCCATCGGCCATCAAAGCCTGAGAATGCGAAAAGAAGCCACCGACGATTTGTAGAAACGTCAGCACCAAATTGATCACGATACTGACCCAAGTGCTTTTTTGTGCGGCGGCAAACCGCTCGGGATGAGCGGGTTCAAAAGCTTCCCGGTTGTCATGCACGTCATGCGGGTGATTATGATTTTTCATTGAGGTTGCGCTAGTATGTGACCATTCCGCGCAGGATAACATTCGCGCAGGATTCATTAAAGTTTAGCCGAATAAACTTTCGCACTACCCACATCAGCTACCAATAAAAGGAGAAACATCATGGGAGAAATTACCAGCATCCTGCAAGCCGCGCAGCAACGCGCCAAAGACAAGAACCTGCCCTATCAAGGCGCGCTATATCCCGACGAAGCACAGAAACTGCTGCAATCAGCGCCCGGGACTCAACTGGTAGATGTCCGCTGCCGCGCCGAGCTTGACTGGGTCGGGCGCGTCCCCGGCGCGGTCGAAATTGAATGGATGACTTACCCCGGCATGAAAGCCAACCCCAACTTTATCGCCGCCATGGAACAACAGGTGGATAAAGAATCCCTGGTGCTCTTCCTCTGCCGCAGCGGCGCACGTTCCCATGCGGCTGCCAGCGCGGCGACTGCGGCCGGGTTCACTGCCAGCTACAACGTATTGGAAGGCTTCGAGGGAGACCCGGATGGTGCGCTGCATCGCAACACCATTAACGGCTGGCGTGCCGCCGGACTGCCTTGGGTGCAAAGTTAACCCAAGTAATCTATGGTCAGCGGTGCGTGGTCGGAAAAGCGTTCGGCCTTGTAGATGCTGGCCGACTGCGCGCGTTGCGCGATGCCGGGCGTAGCAATCTGGTAATCAATCCGCCAGCCAACATCTTTCGCCCAGGCCTGGCCGCGATTTGACCACCAGGTGTAGGCTTCCAGCGCTGGGTGTAACTTGCGAAACACATCCACGAAGCCGACTTCATCGAACAATTCAGTCAGCCAGGCGCGCTCTTCGGGCAGGAAGCCGGAGTTCTTTTTGTTGCCGCGCCAGTTTTTCAGGTCTATTTCCCGGTGGGCGATGTTCCAGTCGCCGCACACGATAACTTCCCGACCAGAGGCGCGCAACTCGCGCAAATGTGGCAGGAACGCAGCCATGAAGTTGAATTTCACCTGTTGACGCTCCTCGCCGCTGGAGCCCGATGGCAGATACAGCGAGACCACACTGTAATCGGCAAAATCGGCACAAATATAGCGCCCTTCTACATCAAATTCGGCTATCCCCAGACCGACAATGACTTGTCGCGGCTGGGTACGGCAGTAAATGCCCACGCCGCTGTAGCCCTTCTTTTCGGCGTAATGGAAATAGCCGTAATAGCCGTGCGGGGCGAGCATGGCTTCCGTCATATCAGCCGCTTGCGCCTTAAGTTCCTGTAAACAAATGACATCGGCATCCTGTAACGCCAGCCAGTCAAGGAATCCCTTGCTGACCGCAGAGCGAATACCGTTCAGATTGATCGAGATGATGCGCATGAAAAATTCCAATGATAGAGGTCGTCCATTATAATGGACACCTACTTCATTACCCACCGCGCCATCACCATGTTCAATTTCAGACACGACTTTATCCGTTTCGCCATTGAGAAAAAGGTGCTGCGCTTCGGCGAATTTCAAACCAAGGCGGGGCGCTTATCTCCCTATTTTTTTAACGCCGGCTTGTTCAATGACGGCGATTCGATGCGCCAACTCTCGCAGTTTTATGCGCAGGCGATACTTGCATCGGGCATTTCATTCGACATGCTGTTTGGCCCCGCCTACAAGGGTATCCCGCTGGCAACCGGCGCGGCGATTGCACTCGCGGAGCAAGGCCGCAATGTACCGTATTGTTACAACCGCAAGGAAGCCAAGGATCACGGCGAAGGCGGTACGACGGTAGGCGCAAAATTAGACGGCAGGGTGCTGATTATTGACGATGTGATTTCGGCGGGGACATCGGTGCGCGAGTCCATCGAACTGATACGCGCCGCAGGAGCCGAACCCTGCGCGGTGGTCATCGCACTGGATCGCATGGAACGAGGTTTGGGCGATTTGTCCGCAGTGCAGGAAGTGCATCAAGACTACGGCATCCCGGTGGTGGCGATAGCCACGCTCAACGACTTGTTAGGATTCTTGCAAGGCGAAGCCGAATTTACAGCGAATTTGACAGCCGTAAAGGCGTATCGCGATCTTTTTGGAGTGTGCAATGATGAAGTATAACTTATTGATTATATTGGTTATTAGTGCGGCTATGTCACTGCCTGCCGCAGCAAAAACCTTCAAATGGGTTGATGACCAGGGCAGAACGCATTACGGCGAAATCATTCCGCCGGAATATGCCAATAAGGACCGACAAACATTAAATAAATCCGGGACGGTTATTAAATCGCAAGAGGTTTTGACACCCGAAGAACACCGCATCAAGGAAGCCGAGTCAGCTAAAAATAACGCCGAGGCGGCGACAATTCGGGATCAGAAGCGTTACGACAAATCCTTGACCAGCACTTACAGCAGCGTCGAGGAAATCGAACTGTCCCGCACCCGCAACATCCAGCAGGTGGATGCGCGCATCAACAGCCTCAAGACTCGACTCAAAATGGCTCAGAGCAGCCTGCTTACCTTACAAAAGGATGCCAATGCCCGAACCAAGTCTGGTCAGAAAATACCGTCATCCTTGCATGACGACATAACCGAAGCTCAATCACTCATGACACGCTTACAGCTTGATTTGGATAAGCAAAATGCGGACAGACTGGAAGTAGAAAAGCGTTTTGAAGCAGACAAGGCGCGTTACAAGGAACTGACCGGAAAATAAACTATACCCCCTCGCCTCGCTCTCCCCATCGCACCCCCCCAAAGGATACGAGAACAAGGAGGAGAGCCAACGAACCACTGCACGAGTTTCGCGTTAAAGGGCTTCAAAGCAGGCGGTATCGTCGTTATACGCCAGCAGCAGGCCGCTTTCGATTTCAAAGTACCAGCCATGCAACTGCAAACTGCCTGCGGCGAGACGTTGCTTGATCCACGGAAAGGTAAGCAGATTTTGCAAGGAAACCAGAATGGCGCGCTTTTCGCACTCACGGCTGCGTTGTTCTGCGCTGGCCTCGGCGCAATCTCTAGCAACACTTAAACGCGCTTCATCCACCAGCTTCACCCATTCATCCATATAAGAATGGGCGCTCGAACCACCCGCCTCCATCAAGGCCTTGATCCCGCCACAGTGGGCGTGACCCAGCACGATGATGTGTTGAACCGCCAGATTACACACCCCGTATTCCAGCGCCGCACTGGTACCGTGATACCCTCGGTCTTCTGTTTCGTTGGGCGGAACCAGATTGGCAACATTGCGTATCACGAATAAATCACCCGGCTCACAATCAAAAATTAGCGCCGGATCAACCCGCGAGTCACAACACCCAACGATCAGAATCTTGGGCTGTTGGCCGTTTTCGACCAGTTGGCGGTAAACCACATCTCCCCGCGCAATATGCTGTGCCCGAAAACGCGCAAAACCTGCGACTAGCGGTGAGACTGAAATCATGCAGGGCTGACCAGCCGTTGCTGTGCCTCCAAATATTTCGCCGCCGTCTTTTGCAGCACTTCCGGGGGAATACGCGGTGCGGGTTGTTGCTTGTTCCAGCCGGATGCCTCCAGCCAGTCGCGCACGAATTGCTTGTCAAAACTGGGCGGGTTACTGCCCACCCGGTATTCTTCTGCCGGCCAGAAACGCGATGAATCCGGGGTCAGCGCCTCATCTATCAGGTACAGCTTGCCCGCGTCATCCGTGCCGAATTCAAACTTGGTATCGGCGATGATAATGCCTTTGGTCGCCGCATAATTAGCGGCCTCGACATACAATGCGATCGCAGCAATACGCACCTCGTTGGCGCGCGCCTCACCGAGCAATTCGACGGTTTGTGCGAAACAAATATTCTCGTCGTGATCGCCTATAGCCGCCTTGGTGGAAGGGGTGAACAAGGGTTGCGGCAGCTTTTCTGCTTCACGCATTCCGGCGGGCAACACAATGCCGCAAACTGAACCGGTCTTCTGGTATTCCTTCCAGCCAGAACCGACCAGATAGCCGCGCACAATCGCTTCGATGGGCAAAGGTTTGAGCTTCCTGGTGACGAAGGAACGTCCGCGCACCTGCGCCTTATCCGCCTCACCGCTGACCACGGATTCCGGTGCAATGCCGCTCAGGTGGTTGGGGATGATGTGCTGCAACTTATCAAACCAGAAATTGGATACCGTGGTGAGCACTGCGCCCTTACCTGGAATGGGGTCTGACAAAATCACGTCAAATGCAGACAAACGGTCAGTCTGAACAATCAGCAAATGCTGCGCATCCACTTCGTAAAGGTCACGCACCTTGCCGCGATGCAGCAAAGGCAAGCTGGTTAAATTGGACTCATGCAATACGGACATTGTGCTTCCTCAGTTAAAAATAAATATACCGTAAAATCAAATACTTAGCACTGGATGCGCGCGGGGACCAAGCGGTTGTCGTACCCGCCCTCTACGGCAAGGCGGGCAAGGTCGTCGCGGCGATTTTCTCTGCCTGCTGTTGGCGGTAAATCTTCAGGCGTTCCGCCAGTTGCGGGTCATTCAAGGCCAACATGGCGATGGCGAACAACGCGGCATTGGCCGCCCCCGCCTCGCCGATGGCAAAGGTTGCCACGGGAATGCCCTTGGGCATTTGTACCGTGGACAGCAGGGAATCCATGCCTTGCAAATATTTGGACTGGATGGGAACCCCCAGCACGGGCAAGGTCGTCTTGCCCGCAATGACACCCGCCAGATGCGCCGCACCGCCCGCACCCGCAATAAAACACTGCACGCCTTGCGTGCTGATTTCCTTGATGTAATCAAACAATAGATCGGGTGAGCGGTGCGCGGAAATAACGCGCGCGTCGTAGGCCACACCGAAATCCTTCAGTTGCTGCGCGGCTTCGCGCATGACTTCCCAATCGTTGCTGCTGCCCATGATGATGGAGACTAACGGTTTGGACATCTTGCTTCCTCAAATGACAGACGTGAAAATGCCCCCATTACGGGGGCATTCAGTTAATTACGCGCCTTTATGGTAACCCACTACGCGGTCAACTTCGTTCTTTGAACCCAGGATGACGGGCACACGTTGGTGCAAACCGTTAGGTTGCAATTCCATGATGCGTTCACGGCCTGTTGAACTCACGCCGCCCGCTTGCTCGACGATGAAGGACATAGGATTCGCTTCGTACATCAAACGCAGTTTACCGGCACGGGTCGGATCTTTTTTGTCGAACGGATACATGAAAATGCCGCCACGAGTCAGGATACGGTGAACTTCTGCCACCATGGAAGCCACCCAACGCATGTTGAAATTCTTCTCGCGGCCACCTTCTGTACCCATGATGCATTCTTCAACGTAGCGTTGAACAGGTTCTTCCCAGTAACGGCGATTAGACATATTGATCGCGAATTCCTGTGTGTCGGCTGGAATCTGCATGTTAGGGTTGGTCAGGAAGAAGTCGCCCACGTCACGATCCAGGGTAAAGCCATTGACGCCGTTGCCGGTGGTCAGCACGATCATGGTGTTGGGGCCGTACAGCGCATATCCGGCGCACACTTGCTTGGTGCCAGGCTGCATGAAATCGGCAGCGGTCGGGTTGGTCACGCCTTCAGGACAGCGCAGGATGGAGAAAATCGTCCCGACTGAGATGTTTACGTCAATGTTGGACGAACCATCCAGAGGATCAAAAGTGATCAGGTATTTGCCGCGTGGATATTGCTTGGGAATTTCATACACATCGTCCATTTCTTCAGAAGCCATACCCGCCAAGTGACCGCTCCATTCGTTGGCTTTGATGAACACTTCGTTGGTGATGATGTCGAGCTTCTTCTGTGTCTCGCCTTGTACGTTTTCGCTGCCGGCGCTGCCCAGCACACCGATCAGCGCGCCCTTGTTCACGTCGTGCGCGATTTGCTTGCAAGCGGAAACGATGTCGCTCAACAGGCCGGTAAACGCGCCGCTGGCATTAGGAATATGACGTTGCTCTTCGGTGATGAATTGAATCAGACTCTTGCTCATGTTTTCTCCTCGGTTATTAAAGTGAAGCAACTGCAAAAAATTAGGCTTGTGATTCTACCGCTTTTCCAGCCCTAACAGCGCGGCAAAGGGTTTATTTAGTCAATGAAATGAATAATTGTGGCAACTTCTCGGGTAATTCCGCGACTTTATCAATAATGGTGTATTGCTTGCCAAAAATATCCTTCACATACTCATCCGCCTTGGGGTCGAGGTTGATGCAATAGGCGTAAATTCCCTGCTGATCCAGCTCCTTGACGGCTTGCCGCGCATCCTCGATCAGCACGCGCCCATCCTTGCTGTCAATATCGGCAGGCTCACCATCGGTGAGGATCAGCATCAGTTTCTTGTCGGCGGCCTGCTTCTCCAGATAGTGCGCGGCATGACGCATCGCAGCACCCATGCGCGTGGAATAGCTCGCCTCCATCGCGGCCAGTCGGCCTTTTACCGCATCATCCCACGCCTCGTTATAGCCCTTGATGTGCAGGTAGCGCACATCGTGGCGCGTATTGGAATGAAAGCCGGCGATGGCTAACGGGTCGCCCAGCTTTTCGACTGCCGAACCCAGCAGCGACACGGCTTCCTGGCTCAATTCCAGAATAGTCTGACCGCTGCCCGCCGCTTTTTCGTTGAGCGATGCCGACATGTCCAGCAGCAACATTACCGCGATATTGCGCCCGTCGTTGCGATGGCTCATGTTGATGCGCGGGTCGGGTTGCGAGCCGCTTTTATAATCAATCAGCGAACGTATCGCCACGTCCAGATCAAGCTCGCTGCCTTCCTCCTGATAGCGGATGCGCACCTTATTCTGCGGCTTGAGCAAGTCCATCAGCTTCTTCAGGCGTTTTTCCAGCGCCGCATGTTTTTCCAGCAAGCGGTCTATCACCGCCGCATTGCCGGGCGGATGCAGGCTTTCATACACGCTGACCCAGTCTGGACGATAGCTTTGATTGTTGTAATCCCATTCGCGGTAATGGCGTGGCGGCAGCGCGCTGGTCTCATTGCCGGGTTCCAGCTTGCGCTCTTCGTGCGCCGACTCATCCTCGTCGTCGGGTTCGATGAATTGCCACATCTGGCGGTTGTCATCGCGGTAATCAACTTCGGTATCCTGAAAATAAGTATTGGCGAAATTGTCGCTTTTCAGCCGCGTTTGTACGATGAACGGAATCGCCAGATCAACCATCGCCTGCGTGCTGGCCTCACCGTTTGCCATCAAGGCATGGAAACGCCCGGCAAACTCGATGATTTGCGGATTCCTGTAGGGGTGTTGCGGATCGAGAATGGCGCGCGACAACATCGCCAGGCGGTGACGCACGCCGGACTGAGTTTCCACGTCGCAAGCCTGTTCACTGGGAATCGGGTGCAGCGCCATGAACAAACGACGCAAGCCGGGGTAGGTGCGCATCGCCAGATATTCCACCCGGCTATCTTCGAGAAATTCCACCGCCATACGCTGGAACGGGCTCAAGTTGTCGGCAATCACTGCTTTCGTCCAGCGCCGATGACCGACGATATGCGCCAACGTGGCACGATAGCGGTCTATGCCAGTAATAACTTGTGTTGATTCAGCAATAAGCCAATCGTCATGCACATCGGGCAGGCGGATACCCAACTTGTCGTAGTAAGGCACGGGTTTGCGCAACTCATCGAACGCGCTGGAATAAGGAATCAACATCTCTTCTTCCTGCCACAGCCCGCGCAAATACAGGCTCAGCTTGCGCTCGTTATCCACCAGCAGCGTGCCGTGACGCTCGCGCTGCAACACAGCAAGGCTGTCTGCCGATTGCAGGCCGAAGTATTCGATCTGGCGATCGGGATGATCGTTGTAATAACGCACCCCGTAATCCACCCAACTTTTCAAGCCAGCCAATGACAGCTGGCTGAGCAACGCGCCAATCTGCTTGAACATCTCCGGCAAACCGGGGCTGGGGAAGGTCTGATGAATGCCATGCACCGAGCCGGTGGTGCGCTCCATCATGTCCAGCGCGATAGCCAGATAATCGCGCAATTGTTCATGCGAATGCAGCCTGCGCGAGGTCATCGGCAACGATTGCAGGAACGGCGTAATCGCCTTGCCATTCGGCGATTTCCCCATCTTGTGGATAAACGCCATGATGTCGGGCAGGGTATCCTCACCGACCTTTTTGGCGACCTCCGGCCACTCTTCCAGAAAAATCAGAATTGGTTCTGCGCCGCGCCCCATCTTGCCGAGAAAGCGCGCATGTTCGATATAGCCCGCCACCCCGTCGGCTGACAAGCCAGCCAGCGCGGCCCGCATACAATCCGGGAACACCTCCGCCACGCGCGGGAAAGCGCAGGCGAGTTGTTGCCAATAAACTTCCAAGTCCTCTGGAATGGTTTTCATGATTTCTTTAATCAGGCAAACACGGCATCAATCGCGTGATCCAGCGTGTCACGGATATCCGCATCGTCGGTAATCGGGCGCACCAGCGCCATACGACAGGCGGCTCGCGGCGCAACGCCAGCCTTAATCAGGGTTGCGGCGTAAACCAGCAGACGCGTCGAAATACCTTCGTCCAGCCCGTGTCCCTTGAGATTGCGTGCCGTCTGGCCGATTTTTACCAGTTGCGCGGCCAAGCCGCTTTCGATGTTCGCTTCCTGGCCCAGAATCGCCACTTCGATGTCCGTCTCAGGATAATCAAACTCGAACGCAGTAAAGCGTTGCTTGGTGGATTGCTTCAAATCCTTCATCAGATTCTGATAGCCGGGATTGTAGGAAATCACCAGTTGAAAATCAGCATGTGCTTGAATCAATTCACCTTTTTTATCCAGCGGCAGGGTGCGTCGGTGGTCGGTCAGCGGGTGGATGACCACCGTGGTGTCCTGGCGCGCTTCGACAATCTCGTCCAGATAGCAGATCGCACCGATGCGAGCCGCCGTGGTCAGCGGGCCATCCAGCCAGCGCGTGCCGTTGGCATCGAGCAGATAACGCCCGACCAAGTCGCTTGCGGTCATATCTTCGTTACATGCCACGGTAATCAGCGGCTTATTCAGTTTCCACGCCATGTATTCGACAAAACGTGATTTACCGCAACCTGTTGGCCCTTTCACCATCACCGGCAAACGTGCCGCATAAGCCGCTTCGTATAACGCGACTTCGTCACCTTGAGCCTGATAGAACGGCTCTGCGTGAACCTTGTATTGATCTATGTTAACCATCACTAACTCCAAGAGTGAAAGCACCTTCCTCCGCCTGGAGGAAAGGCTGGGATAGAGGTAGATTTTTGACTGCTACCCTCGCCCTGAGCCTCTCCCTTATCGGGAGAGGCAATTAAATTTGTCCTGCTCCCCGCTTGAAAAATCGGGTACAGGGGTATGCCGCACGATATAAATCCGGCTTCAGCTCTGGTCTCCACCTTCAAAACAGGGGGATTGAGAGGTGTCCGGCGAATAGATAGCGCTGTAAGCCACCCAGCCGCCCCCTTTGAAAAAGGGGGATTGAGGGGGATTTTGAAAAAAACGCCCCCAGCAAGTGGGGGCGCGTTTTTATTGCAACGATACAGCCTGAACTTGCAGCTTACTTGTGTACGCCCAACTTTTCGCGCCAGCCCGGGAACAGCTTGTCGGAATCCTTGGGGAAGGACTCAAATGCGCGGGCGAACTCTTTGTGTTCCTTGGCGTATTCGATCGGATCCGCACCTTCTTTCCAGCAGT
>Ga0210027_1002193_pt1 | contig 17227 bp, 11 predicted proteins | sample CryGeymeta201510_FD_183978 | JGI IMG/M metagenome (GOLD analysis project Ga0210027, IMG submission 183978) | Groundwater microbial communities from Crystal Geyser aquifers in Utah, USA - Crystal Geyser metaG 2015-10 (SPAdes) (version 2) | ecosystem: Environmental > Aquatic > Deep subsurface >...
CTTTGAAGAAGGTGTGTGTGGGAATAAGTGAGAGGTTTGAAATACATTTTGTAGAAATAGGTACAGATGAAGATCATGTGCATTTCCTTCTTCAAAGTGTTCCAATGAATAGACCGTCAGATATGGTGAAAAAGATAAAAAGTATAACAGCGAGGGAGATATTTCGTGAGCATCCTGATGTTAGGAAGACACTTTGGGGAGGGCAATTTTGGACAAGCGGATATTACGTCAATACGGTAGGACAATATGCGAACGAAAAAGTAATAGGTGAATACGTAAAAAACCAAGGACAAACCTATCATCAGATATACAGAGGACAGCTCACGCTATTCTAAACAGCTACGAAGTAGCTGCAGATACCCCGTAGCTTGCTGCGGGGAGTTTCATTTTAATTCAAGACTCTTTACAACGTGGACTGCGTTTTCAACTATGAAGTTGTCTTCTTCTGGCAAGAAAGTTGCTGTGACAATATAGCCGATTTGATTATTGACTCCATAGACTTGTACGAACTCAAGAATGTCCGAATCAACAGAGTTCCTGCCTTCGAAGTAGTTGAGGTAAGTTGGTGTTGATTGTTCGTTTATTAATATCTCTATTTCTTGTTTCTCGATAAGTCTGTAGTCAATGAGGTTCTCTGAGTGCGTTTGTAGCATCTCTAGCGCGTAGTCGCCGTTATTCATGCCTTTGTTTACCGCATTTGCCACTATGTTGACGTTTGCGATGAAGCTTAAGTCTTTCAGATTGTTACGAAAAGCTACTAATGTGTTCTGTGGATAGTCTGACGTGAACTGACTTATTGTCTCCCAGTCGTTCGGGACCTCCAGAGCGAAAGATGATGCCGAGTATGTGTAGTATAGGGGATTGTCCGCAGTGCTATCCGATGTATCTGTACTTCCGCAGCCTGAAATAATTAATAGATAGCAAGACGCAAGCAGCAGAACTATTAGTTTTTTCATGATGATGTTGGTTTGTTTTTTCTTGCAATGATTTTACAGGGTTTCCTAATATAAAAAAAGACCCCATGGAAGATGGGGTCTTTTTTGTACGTTGAGAGGGTTCTCTCTTAAGATAAAGTCACATATGAAACCGGCATTCCCGGTACCTTGTATCCGTTCATCCATTCAGCTGTGCTTTCTCCATGTGTCCCGCTTGCTGATCCATAATCTGACCATATGAGGCCTACTGACGGATCTGCAGATAGTATTGATGATACGCTTGCAGCGTTTACATGGTTGTTGTCTGCTTTTATCTTTGTAGATATTGTTTTAGCTGTAGATGTGCTTGAATCTTCATAGACATCTGCATATACAGAGAAGGTTTTGGTGTTGCCTGCACTGATTACTGTTCCTGAATTCGTTCCTCCTGACGAACTAACATTCATAGTTATTGCAGCTGTGCCAGTTGCAGTGTTATAGCATCCAATGCCGACTTTAGTACTTTTCCCGTGTTCTGTAATGTAAATTGGTGCGTTTGTGTAATCATAAGAGTCGCTGCATGATATATCGTTTGAAAGGCTGTTGGTTCCTGTCGTTTCCAAGCCTGTTGTTGCTATTTGCAACGCAACATATTGCAATACGACGTCTCCGTTTGAGTCAGCACTAACAGTGAATCTGTAGACTTCTTGGTCGGTACCGGTGATAAGTGATGAACCAAGGCTTGTTGCGTTAGCAACTGTCGGGATTGTTCGGTATACATAAGTTATTGTATCGGCTGTGATGTCCCCTAAGTCACTTTCTGTCACCGTTGTGCCAGATGTAAGTCCCGTTGCTTCAAACTCTCCACCTGTCCCACTTGTATTGAGCGTGAAAGATAAAGCGTCATCGCTATCCAATGATCCTCCTTCCAGGCTGTGGTCGGCAAGATCTGCATACAGTTCTACATATACGTGGCTATCTTTTGGTACCATTAACCCTAGGCTTGTTAGTTGGGAATTGATCCCTGCAATTGCACTCGATGTGCTGCCATCTAATACCGATGGTGTTGATAGGCTTGTAGGGTAGAGCAGCGTTAGTGATGCTACGCAGTCTGCAAGTGAGCTACCTGCCGATAGAGAACCAGATGAGTTTGTGACTGCGAATGTCATTGTATCTACTTCGAAATCTTCATCTGTTGCTGTTAGTTTGAATCTTGCGACTAGTAGATCGTCTTCTCCTCCTGGTGCGATTTGGTTCTCAACAGGGCTAGATGCATCTTTCTCAACGCTTAATGTTCCAGCTTTCACTTTTGTGGTTGCTGGTTCCATCGTTTTGATGCTTGAAGGAGCTGTCGTCAATTTCGGTTTAAAAGCCCCAAGGTAGTTAGAGCTTGCGCCGATGACTAGTGTTGCCAGGAGGATTAATATGGTTCCTCCGATTAGCCATTTCTTCTTTGTTTTCATTTTTTTTGTTAAGTGGTGAAAACGCGTGTGTAATTATTCTTAGATAGTAGCTGTAGATAGCAGATCGATGATATTGAGCATTATCGTTACTATCTCGGCTCTGTTTAGAGAGTCGGCTGGTCTGAATGTAGTGCTGTTAGCAGTTATGATATCTCCGTAATATGCCTCCATAACGTATTCATAATACCAATCGAAAGTTCGAACATCTGTGAATGGATTGCTCCAAGTGTCCTCTGAGCCTATATATAGCTCTGAACTTGGCATGTCTGCGATCATCGATGCTTCCATAACTACTTTTAGAGCTTCGGCTCTGTTTACTTTCATTCCAGTTCCAAAAGTGCTGCCGTATCCGCTTATGATTCCGTAGTATTCAGCAGAGTATACATAAGGTGCGTACCATGCTGATGAATCTACATCCGTCCATTCTGTCACTGTGTAACCATCTACGAGAGGATATTCGAATGTATCGATAACGATTTTTGCTAATTGTTCTCTGGTTACTGACTCTGATGCTCCGAAGCTTCCGTTTGGATATCCTTGCATGATGCCTAGATCGGTAATTCTTCCAATGTTTGCTGCGTACCAATCTGATTTTGATACATCACTATATTTAGCTCCTAGCTCTGATGCAGTTGCGCTGTCGTCGACTGAAGGGCTGTATCCAGCAGTTCCCATGGTCATATCTTGTATGTTCTCAATTACTGTTACTGCTGAGAATTTACCCGAAGAGGCAGCTTCTTCCGAATCAGCTGCTTGATCTGTAGAGAAATCTATGTCCATTTTCTGATCTATCATATCTGGTAGTAGAGTGTTTTTCTCCGTACTGTCTTCTTTTGTTGTTCCATCATCTGTTGATATTAGGTTAACAAGAGAGCCTTGTGCGCCTGCTATTTCGTATGTTTGTGGGATTGTGAATGTTGTTGATTCTTCGTCATTTCCTCCTTTTGTATTGTGTTCATCCTGATCATCGGTTGGATAAAGTGTAGCCGTGATGGTGTATGTTTTGCCACTGCTCATTATTACATCTTGGAAGTCATCTATATCTATTGATAGTTCTACGTAGCTTCCTGCCGCTATGTCGGCATAGAAGAATTTAGGATCTTCGCTGTTGTTGCCTTCCAGAGTTACTCCGACCATAAGATCATCCGCGTCGTTCTCTGTTGTTCCTACCGTAACGTATATGTGGGTTTGTGCGTCATTGATTCTGACCTCACTGATGTATATGTCGTCCGAGCTTGTTACCGAATTCGATAAGTCCAGATCTGTCATCTGTCCCGTCTCCATTGTTGATACGATGACTTCGTCGTCATCGGTCATTCCTATGCCGCCTAAGAACTGATCTATTTGCATGCCTTCGAAATGTCCCACGGCCGCTGCCATTGGAGTTGTGAACTCTATTGTTTTGCTGTCGTTGTATCTGTTGGGATTTGTTGTAGTAGGTGAGATTTCGACTTTGCCCGTGTAGGTCGTATTTCCATCAAGGTCCGAGGTAATCAGCACTTCTCTTTCTGCGCAATTTCCTCCGCTAATGTCGATGGTGTCATAATCGTATGAATCACTAATACTGTGGCCGTCTGCTGTTGTGATCATAGTTGTTACTTCGAGGTCGTTTTGATCATCTTGGGTTGTACAGATGGTCATGCTGAATTTTGTGAGGTCGCTGTCGATCTCGAATGAGTCTACATACACATCTGTTGTTGATAGGGTGCTTAAATCCGTTATTGGCAACATCTCCAGCTCTAGGCTGAGAGCTGCTGTTGAATTTGTGTTTGAGGAAGTCCCGTTTGTGGATACCCCCAATTGATATGGTCCGTTGTTAGACGAGCTGCTGCTTCCCGACGACTCTTCTCTTCCCTCCAGTCTACTATCTATGTCGTCTTCTTCATCTTCCTCGGGTGGTCCCGATCTTTCACCCGGTTGTAACCCCGTAAAGCGTCCCATGAAATTTGTCGTAGAGCCGAAAACAATTCCTATCAAGAGGAAAGATGCTATGACGGCTCCAATTATCAATTTTTTTCTATGGCGTTTTTTTGTATTCGGTTCTGCCACTTGAGTGTTTTGATTGTCCATTTTTTTTTGTTATGAATTTTTGTCATTGCTAAATTCTAACACAAATAGGCGGGTCGGTCAAGCCTAATAACCACGAGTAAACCACCGGCTATGCCGGTGAGACATCAAAAAGGTTAAACCGTGTGCAGGGTGTAACATGGCGAGGGAAGCCTCAGAAGGGGTTATTCATTCAAATAACCTTATTCAAAATGGAAGCATTCATAAACTCAGAACAAAGCCATGTCACATGGAAATGTGAGTATCACGTTGTAATCGTACCGAAGTATCGCAAAAGGGCTCTCTATGGCCCCGTTCGAAGGAGAGCGGGGCAGCTGATTAGAGAGCTTGCGAAGCGGAAGGGTGTAGAAGTGATCGAAGGAAATGCCTGCCCAGATCACATACACTTGGTACTATCAATTCCACCGCGAGCAAGCGTAGCTCAGATCATGGGATTCATCAAAGGTAAGAGTGCCATTCGCTTGCACGTGGAGTTCGGTAAGAAGGGGAACATACAACAAAAGAGTTTCTGGAGTCGTGGCTACTTTGTTTCAACGGTTGGAGTCAACCGGGAACAGATTATCAAGTACGTTCAGGATCAGTGGAAGAAAGATAAATTCAATGATGGACCACAACTGGATTTGTACTGGTACTAAGCTCCGCTAGCCCCTTCTAGGGGCTTCCCAAAATGCCACCGGCTCTGCTGGTGGATATTTACTGCTTGGATTCTAGCCTTCCGCCGCAGACCCGCCTGCGTAAGCTGGCGGATGAAGGGTGTCTCGCATCTTCTTGATGTGATATTGTGCAAGCGTGGAATTCAAGAGGCAAACAAATTGTGTATATCGATGTGAATATCACATAGTTCTGACGAGCAAATATCGTCGAAAGATATTTAACGATGGGATTTTAGCGTACATCAAAGAGACGTTTAAAAAGCTTGCACAATATCATCCTGAAATAGAGATATTGGAGATGAATCACGACAAAGATCACGTGCATTTGTTGGTGAGTATACCTCCGAAAATGAGCGTGGGGAGTGCAGTACGAATAATCAAATCAAACACAGGACGAGATATGGAAAAGAAGTTTGAGTTTTTGAAGGAGGTATACTGGGGAACGGAGAGTGTTTGGAGTGGAGGTTATTTTGTTTCAACGGTTCGTATCAACGAAAAAATCATTCGACAGTACATCGAGAAGCAGGGGCAAGAAGATGCGGGACAAGCAAAGCTTGCATTAGGCTAACCCCGCCTGCGTAAGCTGGCGGAAGTTTAGGAGTTGTGTCAAAGCCAAAACACAATTTTTAGGTATTGACAAGTTTGACAAATAGGAATAATATTCCGCCCTTTTACGGATTTGACTTCTAGTGAAAAATATTTCTTTGTTGACATTCTTAAGGAGAAGAACTAGGATTCATGCCTAAAAATAAGCAACTAACCTAAATGCAATGACTGTCGGATCAGTATTCTCAAATGGAGGAGGTACCATTGAGGAGGTAAATCTCGCCGAAGTACTGGAAGAGCTATTTATGGTTCTAACAGACAAGGAGAAAGAAGTGATAGTAAAGAGGTTTTCTCTCGACAGCAAGCCGAGGCAAACACTGGAAAGTATAGGGAGGAAATTCTCAGTGACTCGTGAAAGAGTGAGGCAAATAGAAAAAATCGCTCTGGGTAAGTTAAAAAGAACAGCCAAAAACACCAAGCTAAACCTGGCTAATGGACTCGCTACGGCTATGATCAGAGCAAATGGGGGAATCATGCTTGAAGAAGAAGTTATAAGCGGAGTTTTGAACAAAATCGCTAAGCCCGGAGAAGTAGATAGGTACATCATCAGCTTAGCCCTTTCGGTCAACGAAGATCTATCTCAGAACAACAAAGTGAATTTGTATCACACGTTTTGGCACTTAAAAGGCATCTCGCTATCAGACATCGAGAAGGTTCTTAAAGTCGCGAAATCCGAACTTAAGGAGAAGAAAGACACTATAGCTGAGATGAAGTTGGTTCGAGACGTACAGAGTGTGCTTAAGGAGAAAGGCGACAACTTTACGGAAGAGTTTATCGGAGCTGCATTAAAAGTAGACAAGATGATGAAGAGCATAGACTCGGGATATGGACTTATGTCATGGAGACATGTCAATCCTAAGAGCATACGCGACAAAGCTTATATAGTTCTCAAGAGAACAAGCCGTCCACTGCACTTTATTGAGATTGCAAACAAGATTACGGAAGCAGGATTTGATAAGAAAATCGTTACAGTCCAAGCAGTTCATAACGAACTGATTAGATGTAACAAATTCGTACTAGTTGGACGTGGACTTTACGCATTAAGCGAATGGGGGTATTCGGAAGGCACAGTCGCTGACATTATAGAATCTATCCTGGAGAAAAAAGGACAGATGACAAAAAAAGAGATTATAGAAAGCGTATTAAAGCAGCGCCAGGTCAAGAAAGGTACTATCTCCTTGAATCTGCAAAAGAAACCTTGCTTCGTCAGAGTCGGACGTGCAACTTACGAGCTTGATAAGAGCAAAAATTAGATTTTTATAAAATCTTAATGTTTGAATCATTAGGATTTGAAAAACTTCGCCAAAGCAGATATAGTCTGAAGCGAAGGTTTTTTTAAAAGAAACAAAAACACGATGACAGACTGTATTTTTTGCAAAATAGTAGGAGGAGATATACCAGCAGACAAATTACATGATGACGATTTGTGCATAGCATTCAATGACATACATCCAAAAGCTGACATACACATCTTGGTCGTTCCAAAAGAGCATATAGCAACGGTTGCAGATCTTGAAGAAGGTAAGCACGATCATCTGGTGGGGCACATGGTGAACGTCGCCAACAAGCTTGCTAAGCGGGAAGGTGCTCAAGGCTACAGGATCCAGTTCAACGTGGGAGAGAAAGGAGGGCAGGAAGTTTTTCACGTACACATGCACCTTATGGGGTGGAAGTGACTTCCATCGATATGTCCAGAGGAGAAGCGTCTTGAGTAAGCTCGCTCATGGAAATGAAATCAGGTCTTAGCTTGGCATATTTCAGTAGATTTTTCTCGGTAATACCGCCGGACAGTTCAACATGGTGACCCGCACCTTTGATTATGCGTATCGCATCAGGAATTTTTCTTATATCAAAGTTGTCCAGCATGAATATAACCTTGGTTTTGCCAGCTTTTAAATCGCCGAGAACCTTGCCAAGTTGATGCAAATGTTCAATCTCTATATCAATGAATTTAGCATTTCTAACTTTTGAAAAATCCAGAGATACACCGGCTGCCAGATGATTGTCTTTGATCAAAACAGCATCCCAAAGCCCAAGCCGATGACTTGCGCATCCTCCAAGTACACAAGCCCATTTATCAAGTGGCCCAAAATAAGTTTTGCGCGTGCTGGCAACCACTACGGAATAACGCTTAACTTTGGACGCAAGAGATGCAGCATGTGTCGCGATGCCACTCATCCTTTGCATAATATTCAGAATGATCCTTTCAGTAGCCATGAGAGTTCCGTACTTGCCAGAAATCAAGCCTATGCTTTGACCTTTTCGTACTCTGGAACCATCTTTAGAAGTAAACTTTGTTGTGATACCGGCAAACCGAGGATGATTTGAGCAAAGCCATTTAACCTCATCGATACCGGCAATCATACCGTCGGCCTTAGCGGTAATGACAGCTTTTGTGTTGCCTTTGTGACGTACTAAGTCCGTAGTGATGTCTCGCTTGCCATTAAGATCGCTTAGGAACCATAAATCAGCCAAGCCCTTCAAGTAACGGCTATACCACTTACTATCAATGCGTAAATCCGGGCTGTTTATAAAATCTCTAATCATGCCTGCCTGCTTTAAGCATTCTTTGAATTGCATCAAAAGCCTTTCTCGCTACTTCTTCATCTACAAAGATCTCATTCTTCTCCTCATTCAACGCATCATAGACCCTCTCCAAATTAACTTTCTTCTGCTGTACGCAGACTCCTCCAACAGGATAGAATTTTTTGGTCGGGGCATTCCTCTGCAGTACGTCTATCATCCCTTCTTCAGTACCAATAATGAACTCATCATTGTCAGAATCCATGACGTAACGAAGCATACCGGCAGTGCTAAGTATCTGATCAGCCATCGCAAGAGTCTCGGCAGGGCACTCCGGATGCAGGAGTATCTCGGCATTCGAATGTTCCGCCTTGGCGGCATTCACTGCAGCAGGTAAGATTTTGCTGTGTACATAGCAAAAACCCTTGGGAGCAATAATCTCTTTGTCAGTGTGTGCGGCAACGTAAGCTGACAAATGTTTGTCAGGGACCATTATCACTTTTTTGTTCGGCAATGAGTTAACAATACTGATGGCATTTGCCGATGTGCAACAAATATCGGACTCAGCCTTGACGTCTGCAGTAGTATTCACATAAGAAACGACAGCTGCATCAGGGTGCTCTTTTTTTAGAAAACGAACAGTCGCGACATCAACCATGGCAGCCATAGGACAAATTGCAGCCAAGCTAGGCAATAAGACCCTCTTATGAGGAGTAAGTATTTTTGCTGTTTCGGCCATAAAACTGACTCCGCAAAACACTATGATATCTGCATCGACCTCAAGTCCGCGCTCAGCCAAATTAAAAGAGTCGCCTATGAAATCAGCGACATCCAGGACGTCTGGGACTTGATAGTTATGAGCCAGAATAACGGCGTTCTTAACCTTCTTTAACCTTGAGATTTCAGCTTTAAGATCCATGACGATAAAATTATATAGTAGTACTTGGACAGGAAGCAAGAAGACAATCAAAAAACACCCCACACTCTGATTTTACATTGTCGCCTTGCTTAGATTACTTAGTCTTGTAGACGTATTTGAGCCAAAGGCTCTTTAAATTTTCGTAAGTAGCTCTTACTAGCTCAGCAAGAGTAAAGCGAATTTCACGAATTTTAGCAAGGACATTGTTTAGTTCAAAATAGTCACCTTGGCGGCTATATTGGCTGGCCTCGTTTCTAAGTCGGCCTTCTTCCTTAATAAGCGCATTACGCACCTCGCGTTTCATAACGTTTCTCGGAGGTAGCGTCATAGCCTCGATGCCTTCTAGCGCGGCAGCATCAGTGCCATCGTCTTGGGCCGTAGCTCCTGACCCACTTGATTGAGAGTCGTCCTCGGAAGACTTTTCTCCCGATTCGCCAGGCAGTTTGTCGACAAATTCAGTAGTTTCGCTAGCGTCAACAATAGTCGTATCCGAAGAATCGGAGACAGTAGATGCTTCGTCAGCAGATTCAGATTGAGATTCTGGTTTTCGTGTCAGATCTTTTATCATCGCTTTCAATTATACACTATCAAGCTATACGATGACAAGAAGGTGTTGTCAAATTTCACTTCTAATATAGAATTTGATATAAATGAGTCCTATGCAAATTTATAACAACTAAAGTAATGTCCGAACTGGAAAAAGCATATATCGCTAAAAAATACGAAGATAAGATCTATAAAAAGTGGGAAGATTCAGGAAGTTTTCAGCCAAAAAATGGAGACAAAAAGGCTTTTACGATATCAATGCCACCTCCAAACGCTACAGGAACGCTGCATCTTGGTCATGCGATTATGCTCGCTATACAGGATATAATGACAAGGACGAAAAGAATGCAGGGACATCCTGCTCTTTGGCTACCGGGGACAGACCATGCGGCTATAGCGACTCAAAACAAAGTCGAGAAATTGCTAGCCGAGAGAGGGCAGGACAGACATAAGTTAGGCCGCGAAAAATTCCTGGAAGAAGTACGGAAATTCGTTGCAGAGTCTCAGGCAACAATACACAATCAAATAAGAAAAATGGGGTCAAGCTGCGATTGGAGCCGAGAGAGGTATACACTTGACGAAGGCCTGTCGAAGGCTGTGTTGGAAGTGTTTGTCCGTATGTATAATGACGAACTCATCTACAGAGGGTACAGGCTGGTAAACTGGTGTACCAGATGTGAGTCAACTTTGGCTGATGACGAAGTAGATCACAAAGATATTGGTGGGCATTTCTACCATATTAAATACCCTCTCAAGGATTCGGAGCAGTATTTGGAGATAGCGACAACTCGTCCGGAGACGATGCTGGCCGATACGGCAGTAGCCGTGAACCCAAAAGACAAGAGATACAAGCACCTTATTGGGCAAACTCTGATATTGCCACTTGTAGGAAGGGAGCTGACAATCATCGGCGACGAATATGTCGACATAGAACTTGGAACCGGCGCGCTGAAAGTTACTCCGGCACACGATCCTAACGACTTCGAACTGGGTAAGAAACACAGTCTTGAGACGATAAATATATTAAACGAGGATGGAACACTCAATGAGAACGCAGGCAAAAAATATGCAGGGCTGGATAGATTCGCAGCAAGGAAAAAAATCGTCAAAGAGCTCGAAGAGGAAGAGTACTTGATGAAAGTGGAAGACCATATGCATAGCGTCGGACACTGTTATAGATGTAGTACGGTCATAGAGCCACTTGTATCATTGCAGTGGTTTATAGACGTCAACAAGCCAACAAAAGATGGCAAAACGCTCAAGGAGAAATCTATAGAAGTCGTAAAAGATGGATCTATAAATATTCTGCCAGAAAGATTCAGCAAAACTTATTACCACTGGATGGAGAATTTGCGTGACTGGTGCATCTCCAGACAAATTTGGTGGGGACACAGAATACCGGTTTGGTATTGCCAAGACTGCGAAGAGATAATAGTGACAGCGGAAGAGCCACAGAAATGCACGAAGTGCGGTAGTAAAAAACTCAAGCAAGATGAAGACACTCTTGATACATGGTTCTCATCAGGGCTATGGACGTTCTCGACATTGGGGTGGCCGGAAAATACGGAGGACATGCGGCGCTTCCATCCAACCTCGGTCATGGAAACTGGCTACGACATCCTTTTCTTTTGGGTTGCAAGAATGATATTAATGACGACATACGCGACAGGACAGATACCATTCGAGACGGTTTACCTACATGGATTGGTTAGAACTAAAACGGGAGAGAAAATGAGCAAATCAAAGCCTGAGACATGTATAGATCCGCTCGATATGATTGAGAAATATGGAGCAGACGCATTACGCCTAAGCTTAATAGTCGGTGCAAGTCCTGGCAATGACACTAGGCTTTATGAAGAAAAAATAGCCGGCTACAGAAATTTCGTTAATAAAATATGGAACAGTGCGCGGTTCGTGCTTATGAATATAGAGGACTATGACGTCTCGCTAGACGACGTTCTTAAGTCCGATTTGTCCAAGGTGGATAAGTGGATGCTATCACGTCTGAACGAGACAACCGCAAGTATTACGGATAAGCTCAACAAATACGCATTGTCGGATGCGGGAACGGAAATTTATGAGTTCTTCTGGGGTGAATTTTGCGATTGGTTTTTGGAGATGAGCAAAGTACAGCAAAACGACAAAGTGCTCGCATATGTCATTAAGCAGATTTTGGTTTTACTACATCCGTTTGTACCTTTTGTGACCGAGGCAATTTGGGAACATATGGGAGAAAAGGAGATGCTAATCGAGACGTCTTGGCCTAAGTCCGAAGAGAGTCTGAAATTCACAGAGGCCAAAGAGGAGATAGAGCTTGTCAAAGATATTATTTCGCAGATACGTTCATTGAGAGCCGAGAGTAGCGTAGACGCTACGAGAAAAATAAAAGCGGTGCTTCACGCGGGACGACACAAGGATCTTTTGGGCGAGAATGTAGATATCATCAAGAGGCTCGCGAATTTAGGAAGTTTGGATATCAAGGAGTCTGGAGCAAAGGAGCAAAATACTCTGGCTTCAGTTGTCAAAGAAGTCGAAATATTCCTCCCGTTAGAAGGAATGATAGACCCGGGCAAAGAGAAGCAAAGGATTGGCAAAGAGATCGAAAACATCAAAAGATACTTGCATATCATAGAGAAAAAGCTGGCTAACGAAAATTTTGCTGGCAAAGCGCCAGAAGAAATAATAGCAAAAGAAAACAATAAGCGAGATGAGTTAGCAGTGCAGCTTGAGAAACTGGAGAAGCAATTAGACTCAATAGTCTAAAGTATTTTCTTTCCGAGAGATTAGGTTGAATAGCATCAAGAAAAATGCTATAATTTAAAGATACAAAATAAACAAATAATGAAAATGCAAAACACAAGATTCCTCAAGCTAGCATCGTCAGCTGTCGCAATATGGCTTACAGTCACGACGATTATGCCGTATAGCATAATCAGCAAAATACCATTAGCGAAGGCGATGAGTATCACAGTAGATACGACATCTGACGCCATAGATGCGGGAGCATGTGGCACGGTAGTGTTTGCTGATTTACCAGGTGTTGGTGGTGTCATCTCTCTCGGCGAAGCCATATGTGTCGCAAACAATGAGCCAGGCGCAGACTCGATACTTTTTGGTGCTGGCATAAGCAACTCTCCGATCAATATTACAACAGAGCTTCCAGCTATTATGAATGATACAAGTATAATCGGAGACAACGATACATTGATCAACGGAGGAGGTACAGTGGGTAACGGACTTACTTTCTCAGGTAATAGCTCATCGATAACCGGTGTTAAGATCTATGGATTTACGAACCAAGTGATTACGGTCAGCGGAATGAACAACCTCATAGGGCAACCGGGCTTAACAAATAGAGTTTACGTATATGGAAATGCCACAACCCTTATTTTTATAGGCAATACGGCTGGAGGAACGACAATAAAAAATACGTACGTAGGTATGGATGCTGCCCTCACCCCTAATGGAGCAACTGGGTACGGTATAGACGTTAGAGCGTCTAACGCTACACTAGGCGGCAACGGAGCAGATGAAAGCATTGTAGTTACAGATAATACTACGGGGAATATCAATATCGGAGATAACGCCAGTGGCGTTAAAATAAGACAAGCCTACATAGGAGTCGATCCATCGGGGACATCGGCAGCCGGAGCCAGTGCTATAGGAATCAATCTTAATAACGCATCAAATACGACAATAGGAAGGTTCGACGTAGGAGACAAAGGGAATGTAATTGGGGGACACAGTGACGCCGGTATAAAGATACAAAACGCAACAAATACATTGGTAGCGGGTAATAAAATAGGATCTGATGATGCCGGATTTGCGGCAATCCCCAATAGCAAGGGCATCGTTGTAGACACTGGCAGTAGTGTAACCAATATAGGAGGTGCGCCTATCCACCAACAAAACGTAGTATCTGGAAATACCAATGAAGGGATTAAGCTGATCAACGGATCAGATACAACTATTCAAAACAACCTTATAGGTGTTAACAAAGATGGTACTGGCGCAATAGCGAACAACATAGGAATAGGATTTTCGGGAGCTCTGTCCAATACAAAGATTGGAGGTCCGAATGCCGGTGAAGGAAATGTCATCTCCGGCAATACAAACGCCGGTATTGATTTAACAGGGGGAGCCACCATACACGGCAATGTCATCGGACTTAATAGTAGCGCAAGTAGCCCGATCCCAAATAACAAAGGTATTATCGTAAGGCCTACGAGTGCAACCATAGTGATAGGTAATAATGCCGGCAGCGGCAAGAATATCATATCCGGCAATACGACAAACGGAATAGAAACAGATCCAACCTTCGCGGGAGATATCAAGATTTCAGGGAATTATATAGGAACGGATGGAGCCGGATATGCGGATCTTGGCAACGGTGCCAGCGGCATCAAAATAAATCAAACAGGGGGGGGAGCCGTTGTAACAATAGGAGAAGCGGCGTCAGGTGTAGCAACAAACGTTATTGCGGGGAATGCTATGGCCGGTATATATACGGCCGGGTCATGTAACATCTACAGCTCGCATATCGGAACCAATATCGATGGTACCGGGGCGATAACCAACAACGGAGTTGGAATTAAGGTGGAAAACACTGGCAATGTAACAATAGGCAATAACAGCCTGACTACGGGATACAATGTTATATCGGGCAATACCGCCACGGGAGTTTTCGTAAATGGAACAAACGCAGCTGTTACTATAAGCGGAAACATAGTGGGATTGAATGCCGCGGGAAATCTGAAAATGCAGAACGGCGGAGCCGGAATAGATATCAAAAATGCTTTATCCAGTAGCGTCACAATAGGAGATATCGCATCTGCGGAACCAACCAATGTTGTTTCCGGCAATACGACTCAAGGTATACTGATCAATAATTCACCAAGTACAAAGGTCTATTCCACTTTTATAGGAACTGACAAGTTGGGAGGCACTACTGCCGGATTGGGAAATACCTTGCAAGGAATCAATGTCAATGCGTCAACAAATGTAACGATAGGAAGCACGAGAACAAGCGGACAGAATCTTGTAGCTAATAATCTCGACAGAGGACTGTTGATTGGTTCAGGCAGCAACAATGCCATTATCAAAGGTAATATATTCTCAACAGACGTGTCGTTCACGGCAAATATGGGAAACGGCTCTGACGACATAGATATCGAGTCGGGAGTCGCAGATACTGTCATAGGAGACATCGGAGTAGGTGAAGGCAATATCTTCAGATACAGTAAGGTTTCAGCCGTTAATGCAACAGACTCGAATATACTCGTTAGAGGTAATGAGATGTACAATGCCGGTGCAGGACCAATAGTTATCTCTGCTCCTGGAGCATGGGATATCGCAGGAGCTGTAACGTTCACAGCTGCCACAACCGGCGTGGTATCAGGAACTGTAGCAGGTTTTGCGGATGGGACTACTGTCGATGTGTACAGTGGTACAAACGCTGTATTCGCAGATATGTCAAAATACGAAGGAGCAACAGTTTTATCCGGTGGAGCCTTCGAACTGAACAAGGATTTTCAGGCTGTAGCGGGAGAGTATTACTATGTTATATTAACAAATCTATCTTCTAAGAACAGTACGGTAGCCAGCCAAGCTTCAATGCAGATTAGTGCTGACGTTACTCCTCCGGCAGACGTGACAGTTACAAGCCTGACAGGCACGAACAATGCAGCATACACGATGACAGGTACAAAAGAGGCACATACAAACATATTGAATGACAATTTGGTCATAGTGCCTTACGACGGAGTGACAACATGGTCAGCTCCATTCGTGCTCATTGAAGGTTCAAACACTTTCAACCTTGTGTCTAAGGACTATAGTGAAAACAAATCAGGTACAAGCACGGTAAGTGTCTTGCTTGATACAGTAGTTCCGGTAGCCCCTACAGCAAGTGCTGCGGCAATTGCATCGGGTTCTACAGCACCTATCACGGTATACGGAGAGATTGGTACGTCAATTTATGTAAATGGAGTGGATTCAAGTATCGACATAGGCGTTGGAGGTAGCGGAGTCGTAACGGTAAGCGTGCCGGCAAATATATCAACTACTTACAACATTAAATTAGTAGACGGAGGAGTCAATTCATCCGGAGTCGTAGCTGTCTCAATTCAAGGCATCACTACCGGTGGTGGGGGCGGAGGAGGCGGAGGAGGATCAACACCTCCACCACCACCAACAACAGGAGATACGACACCTCCACCACCAACAACAGGAGATACGACACCTCCACCACCAACAACAGGAGATACGACACCTCCGCCACCAGGAGAGATAACGCCTCCGCCGGGGGATGCGTTGGCTGGAGAGAACGAAGTTGGAACTCCTGATTACACTGTCAAGCCGATAGAACCCAAGCCTACTACGGACGGTGCTCCGATACAGGACATTACTCCGGTACAAGACACTACGCAGCAGCCTACGGGTAAGTTAAAACCTCCATTAGCAATACAAAACAATGTCATCGTCGATAAGACAGGAGACATCACAACAATAACAAATGACAAAGAAGGAACCAAGGAAGTAATCGACACAACCGAAGGCAAGGCGCAGCTTACTTATAAAGATCCTGGAACTGGACAGTTGAAGACTGTAGAAATAAACACAGTAATTCCGACAGAAACTGTAATAAAACAGGCTCCATCAGATATGTTTACAGGTGGCATAGTTTCAGACGGTCAAAACACAGCAGATCAAAAAGAAGCCGTTAAACAGTACACCAAGGCTGCGGAAAAAATCGCCGAAAAGAACGATATAAAAGCTGATGTACAGAAAATAGTAGAGCAAATAGTCTCCGACGACGATGGTGATGGAATGCCGACATGGTGGGAAGAGAAGAACCTTGGAGACGAAGAGATGAAAGCAGACGATGATACGGATCAGGATGGCATTACGAATGCAGAGGAGTACAGACAAGGTACAGACCCTCTCAACTCAGATACGGATGGAGACGGACTAAGTGATTTAATGGAAATAGCAATAGGGTCTGACTCAGTATCATGGGATACTGACGGAGATGGAGTATCGGATTACGACGAAGCCATAAACCAAAAAGATCCATCCAAACGCGATGCGCCCGAGGTCGTAGATGTAGAAACTTATAAACCATCAGCAGATACCGATGGAGATGGAATCTCCGATTACAAAGAAGCTCAAAACGGTACAGATCCAAATGCTTCAGATACTGATGGAGATGGAATCTCAGATGCTGACGAATGGGCATACGGAACAAATCCAAATCAAGTAGATCAGGCCGAGGATTTGACAAAAGCCAGTATAACCAACCTGAGCAAAGACGAAGTATTGTCTTCCGGCAACTCAATAATCAGAGGAACCGGCGAACCAAACACAACAGTAGTTGTGACGATAGCCAATGCGGACGGAGAGCCTGTAGGTCTTTATGAAGCGGAGGTTGACCAAAACGGACAATACGCTGTTCCTATGAACGCAGACCTCGATAATGGAGAGTATGCGATTTTCGCGGCAATCGTAAATGAGGACGGAAATACTAAGGACGTGTCT
>Ga0210027_1002199_pt1 | contig 17179 bp, 16 predicted proteins | sample CryGeymeta201510_FD_183978 | JGI IMG/M metagenome (GOLD analysis project Ga0210027, IMG submission 183978) | Groundwater microbial communities from Crystal Geyser aquifers in Utah, USA - Crystal Geyser metaG 2015-10 (SPAdes) (version 2) | ecosystem: Environmental > Aquatic > Deep subsurface >...
CGAGATTGCCGGTCGGCTCATCGGCAAACAGAATCTTCGGGCGTGTAACAAATGCACGCGCCAGCGCCACGCGTTGCTGCTCGCCGCCGGAAAGCTGCTGCGGCCGGTGTTGCGCGCGCGCCTCCAAGCCGACCTGGCGCAACGACAGCAGCGCCCGTTCCCGCGCCTCTTTCACCCCCGCCAGCTCCAGCGGCAACATGACATTTTCCAGCGCATTCAGCGCCGGCAACAATTGAAAAGACTGGAACACAAAACCCGCCAACTCGCCGCGCAAGCGCGCCCGCCCGTCCTCGTCCAGCGCGAACAGATCAATCCCGTTCAAGCGCACGCTGCCGCTGCTCGGCAAATCAAGCCCGGCGAGCAAACCCAGCAAAGTGGACTTGCCCGAACCGGAAGCGCCCACAATGGCCAGACTCTCGCCCGCCGCCACGGCAAAATTCACATCATGCAAAATAAGCAGCGGCTGATCGCCGCTTAAAACTTGCTTGCCCAGTCCTGCTGCCTGCACAATTGCACCCATGAAACTCCCCGCCATGATTTGTCTTTTGTTGCTCGCCTTGTCGGGCAACGCCCGCGCCGTGCAAAACATTCTCGTCTTCGGCGACAGTTTATCAGCCGGCTACGGCATTGCGCGCACCGATTCGTGGGTCAATCACCTGCAATCCGAATTGGCCGAAACCCATCCGCAATTCGCCGTGGTAAACGCCAGCCTCAGCGGCGAAACCACGGCGGGCGGATTGCGCCGCATCGACCAGGCGTTGCGCCGGCACCGCCCCGCCATCGTCATCCTCGAACTCGGCGCGAACGACGGTCTGCGCGGCACCCCGCTCAGCGCGACAGAACACAATCTGGGGCAAATCATCGAGCGCATTCAGCGTGCCCGGGCCAAGATTCTCCTTCTCGGCATGCGCCTGCCGCCCAATTACGGGCCGGACTACACGCGGCAATTTGCGGCGCTCTACCCGGCGCTGGCAAAAAAATATCGCATCGAGCGTCTGCCCTTCATGCTCGACGGCATCGCGCCGGAACAGTTCCAGACCGACAATTTGCATCCGGACGCGAGCGCGCAACCCCGTATCATGCAAAACATCCTCCACGCCCTGCTCCCCCTGCTTAAATGACCAACGCACTCATCCACGAAACCAGCCCCTACCTGCTCCAGCACGCCGACAATCCGGTGAACTGGCATCCGTGGAACCCCGCGACCCTGCAACTCGCCCGCACACAGGACAAACCCATCCTCCTCTCCATCGGTTACTCCGCCTGCCACTGGTGCCACGTCATGGCGCACGAATCGTTCGAGGACGAAGAGGTCGCGGCGGTGATGAACCAACACTTCATCAACATCAAAGTGGACCGAGAAGAACGCCCCGACCTCGACCAGATTTACCAGAACGCACACTACCTGTTGGCGCGCCGCAGCGGCGGCTGGCCGCTGACCCTGTTCCTCGCGCCGGACGGCACGCCGTTCTACAGCGGCACCTATTTCCCCAAACAGGCACGCTACGGTCTGCCCGGCTTTCCCGAGCTTTTAGTGCGGGTCGCCTCCGCCTACCGCGAAAAACGCGGCGAGCTGGCCGCGCAGGGACGGCAAATCATCGCCGCCCTCGCCGCCTGGCAACCGGAAAAGAACAATCAAACGGTCACCTTAACCCATGCGCCCATCCCATTGGCCGCGCAACAACTGCAACAGAATTTCGACCCCGTTCATGGCGGCTTCGGCGACTCGCCCAAGTTCTTGCATCCGGCCGAACTCGATCTATTGTTGCGCCGGCAAGATGCGCAATGCGCCCATGTCGCGCTGTTCACCCTGCAACAAATGGCGCTGGGCGGCTTGTACGACCAGCTCGGCGGCGGCTTTTGCCGCTACAGCGTGGATGCCCAATGGAGCATTCCGCATTTTGAAAAAATGCTGTACGACAACGGCCTGCTGCTCGGCTTGCTGGGCGATGTCTGGCTGATCAGCCGCGACCCCCTGTTCGCGCGCGTGGCGGAACAGACCGCTGCATGGGTGATGCGCGAAATGCAATCGCCGCAGGGCGGCTATTACGCCTCGCTGGATGCCGATTCCGAACACGAGGAAGGAAAATTCTATGTGTGGCAGCGCGACCAAGCGCGCGCCCTGCTGGACGCCGATGAATACGCGGTAGCCGGCGCTTATTACGGCCTCGACGGTGCGCCGAATTTCGAGCACCACGCGTGGAACCTGCGCGTCGCGCGTCCGCTCAACGAAATCGCGCAATCCGTGCAACTCGATCCGGCCCGGGCCAAGGGCTTGCTCGCCTCGGCCCAGGCCAAACTGTTTGCCGCGCGCGAACAGCGCATCCGCCCCGGCCGCGACGAAAAAATCCTCGGCAGTTGGAACGGCCTGATGATCGCCGGCATGGCCAAAGCGGCGCGCGTCTTTGGGCGCGCCGACTGGCTGCACTCGGCGCAGCGCGCGCTGGATTTTGTGCACGGCACGCTATGGCAAAACGGCAAACTGCTCGCCACCCACAAGGACGGCAAAACCCATCTCAACGCCTATCTGGACGATCACGCCTTCCTGCTCGCTGCCGCGCTCGAATTGCTCCAATCCGGCTTTCGCAGTGCCGACCTGGAATTTGCCGTGCAACTGGCCGACGCCCTGCTGGAACGCTTTGAAGACAAGGAAAATGGCGGATTCTTCTTCACCAGCCACGACCACGAGGCGCTGATTCAGCGCAACAAAACCGCGCAGGACAACGCCACCCCGTCAGGCAACGGCATCGCCGCGCAGGCGCTGCTGCGCCTGACCGAATTGACGGGCGACCCCCGCTACCGCGATGCGGCGGAACGCTGCCTTACCCTGTTTTTCCCCTTGATGGAAAAAGCCGCCAGCCAGTGTTGCAGCCTGAACACCGCACTGGGCGAACTGTTGCAGCCGCCCGCGCTGCTGGTGTTATGCGGCGAGGAAAAAGAAACCGCCGCCTGGCGGGCGGCGGTGGCGGAGAATTATGCCCCCGTATTGATGGTAATCGCACTGACCGGCAACGAAAGCGGCCTACCCGCCGTGCTCGCCAAACCACAGCAGCCAACCACCACAGCCTGGCTGTGTCGCGGCACCCGATGCCTGCCGCCGATCACCGATCTGGAGCAATTGAAAATAGAATTGCAGCGAACCGCGTAATAGCTAGCGCAAGGTCACGCCGTTCGCCTGCGCGCCGAATCCGGGGAAGGCACTCGCCACACCCGCCCCCAGTTTCTTGGCCAAGCGATCGACGATGTTTTCACGCGCGGTAAAGTCCACGATTTTCTCGGCCTTGATGACGTCGCGCGCCACCGAATCGACGCTGCCGAGGGCGTCCGCCAGCCCCATCGTGATCGCCTTGTCGCCGGTCCAGAACAGGCCGCTGAACATTTCCGGCGTTTCCTTCAAACGCTTGCCGCGCCCCGCGCGCACTACCGCGATGAATTGCTGGTGGATGTCATTCAGCAATCCCTGGGTGAAGGCTTCATGTTGCGGATTGCGCGGCGAGAAGGGGTCCATGAAGCCCTTGTTTTCGCCAGCCGTCATCAGGCGGCGCTCCACCCCCAGTTTTTTCATTGTCTCGGTGAAGCCAAAGCCGTCCATCAGCACGCCGATGGAACCGACGATGCTGCCCGGGTTGACGTAGATGTTGTCGGCCGCTGCCGCGATGAAATAGCCGCCGGAGGCGCACATATCCTCGACCACCACATGCAGCGGTATCCCGGGATGCAGCGTGCGCTGGCGGCGAATTTCGTCATTCACCAGTCCGGCCTGCACCGGGCTGCCGCCGGGACTGTTGACGCGCAGGATGACGCCGGCGGTGCGCTTGTCTGCAAACGCGTCCTGCAGACTGGAAATCAGATTGTCCGCGTTGGCCGCGGTGTCGGCCGCGATGACGCCCCGCACCTCGATCAGCGCGGTGTGTTTGCCGCCGGACAAGCCGTCGCTTTTTTCGTCCATCCAGCCCATGAACAGGGCGAGCAGGAACAGCAGATAAGCGAACGTCAGCAGCTTGAAAAATACCCCCCAGCGCCGCGCGCGCCGCTGTTCCTGTATGGCGGACAGCGCCACTTTTTCCAGCACGCCGCGTTCCCAGTTTCCGCTTTGCTCGGTCATTTATTTTCCTTTTTGGTCGGTCACGCGTTGGCTTGCAGCCATCCGCGCAGTTGATGAAAATCTTGCAGCAATGCCAGCGGCCGCAGGGCGCGCAACTGGTCTTCCGGATGCGCGCCGTGGCTCACCGCCACCGCCTCCACGCCCGCGTTGATCGCCATCTGCAAGTCGTGCGTGGTATCGCCGATCATCAGCGCGCGCGCGGCATCTACCCCTAATTCATCCATCAGTTCCAGCAACATCGCCGGGTGCGGTTTTGAAAAAGTCTGGTCGGCGGTGCGTGTCGCCTGAAAATAGCCGCGCAAACCGCTGCTGTCGAGCACCCGATCCAGCCCCTTGCGGCTCTTGCCGGTCGCCACTGCCAGCCTGTATCCCGCCTCGTGCAATCCGGCAATAGTCTCCGCCGCCCCGGCATACAGGGGAATAGAGGCATCCTGCGCCATAAAGTGGTGCCGGTAGCGTTCGGCCAGCGGCTCATACATCGCTTCCGGCGCATCCGGCACCGCGTATTGCAACGCCTGCACCAAGCCCATGCCGATCACATGGCGCGCCGCCGCGTCACTCGGTACCGGCAAATCGAGATCGCGGCAGGCAGCCTGGATCGACGAGGCGATCACCGCGGTCGAATCCATCACCGTGCCATCCCAGTCGAACACGATCAGATCATAACGTTTTGCCATCTTTGCCACCCGAAAAATGAGGCGCGGATTCTACCACTGCCCCGGTAGCCAGCCTTTATAATGCGCGCCCTTTTGCCCGCTTTTGCCATGAACCTGATCTACATCCTCGATTTATGCGCGGTTGCCGTGTGCGCCATTACTGCCACGCTGGAAGCACAGCGGCGCGAGCTCGACCTGTTCGGGGTGGCGGTCATCGCGGTGATCGCCGGCATCGGCGGCGGCACCGTGCGCGACATCCTGCTGGGGCGCCTGCCCGTGTACTGGATCCATGACCCTCTCTACGTGGCGGTCGGGATCATTGCCGCCATGCTGACCTTTGTTCTGATGCACAAGACCAACATCCCCAAAAATTTCTTCCTGCTGCCGGATGCCATCGGGCTGGCGCTGTTCACCGTCATCGGCACCAGCATCGCCATGAGCCTGCACGCGCACTGGTTCATCGCGGCGCTGATGGGCGTCATCACCGGGGTGTTCGGCGGCGTCATCCGCGATATCCTGTGCAACGAAGTGCCGCTGATTTTCCGCACCGACATCTATGCCACCGCTTCATTGCTCGGCGCGCTGCTGCTGGTCGGTCTGGACAGTTTCGGTCTCGCCCACAATGTTGCGCTGATTCTTGCCATGCTGGCGATCATCGCCATTCGCCTCAGCGCGATCCGCTGGCACATCCACCTGCCGCGCTTTCGCGCCTACGAATGATGGACAAAACGCTTCCCACCTGGCTGGTTTATTGCCGTCCCGGTTTCGAACGTGATTGCGCGGAAGAGACCCAGGCCAAAGTCATCGAGGCCGCAGAGAACAGTGGCTTCCTGATACTGCAAGGCAAAGCCAAACTGGCTTACCGCCAGCTCACATTTGCGCGCCAGTTGCTGACGCTGCATGGTGAAGTGAACGACCTGGCGGAACGCGATCGGCTCTTGCCGATATTGGCAGCCATTCCGGAGGTGCCTGCGCAATTCGGTGCACTCTATCTCGAAGTGCCCGACACCAACGACGGCAAGACACTGTCCGGATTCTGCAAACGCTTCCAGCCCTTGCTGGAAGCGGCGCTGCGCGAGAACTCGCGCCTGCTGGATGATCCCACTCTTCCGCGCCTGCACCTCCGACACGTTACTGGCGAAGCCAGCCGATTGCGGGAGGAGGTGCAATGCAGTCGCTCCCGCACCGGAGGGCTCTGCCCCACCGCGTCGCGCCTGCATATCTTCTTCCCCGCCGAACAGCGTGCCCTCATCGCCAGCAGCGACCCGCGCAACAGCAACGATGCGCTCAACGGCATCCACCGCGTCGGTATGGCGAGCGATGCGCCCAGCCGTTCCTACCTGAAACTGGCCGAAGCGTTCGAAGTGTTCCTGGACAAACGGGAACAGGCGCAATGGCTGAAGCCGAAGATGACGGCGGTCGATCTGGGTGCCGCCCCCGGTGGCTGGACCTGGCAACTGGTGCAACGCGGTCTGAAAGTCACCGCCGTGGACAACGGCCCGCTCAAAGGCGCGGCGGCCAGCCATCCGGCCATCCGCCATCTGCGCCAGGACGGCTTCAAATTCCGTCCGCAACGCCCGGTGGACTGGCTGGTGTGCGACATGGTGGAACAGCCGCAGCGGGTCGCCGCCCTGATGACCGAGTGGTTCGTCGACGGACTGACCACCCATGCGATATTCAATCTGAAACTGCCGATGAAAAAACGCGTCGCCGCGTTACAGGCCGCACTCAGCGCGATTCAAAGCGCGCTCAACAAGAAAGGCCTGCACTACCGGCTGGAGGCCAAGCAGCTCTACCACGACCGCGAGGAAGTGACGGTGTTCCTGTCACGCGCCAAACGCTAGGCCTTTTCATCAATATGATCGGCCACACCGCCTTCCATCAGGTTGTGCTGACGCCGATCCAGCCCTGAACGCAACTCGATCAACACCTTCTGGTTACGGATGCGGCGACAAGCCTTGCGCCGATCTTCGGCGGGCAGGCTTCCTTGCGGATACGCGGCAGGCACAACCTCATGCCGGAGCGGCGCCGACTCCGGCTCGCGCGGGTGCACCGGCTTCACCGCCTGCACGCCGGTCAGCTCTTTGACCGGGCGGGTGGCAGGCGAGGTCGTCGCGAGTGGAATACTGGGCACGAATTGCATGACAGCTCCTTTCGTTGCTCGATTACACGTTGTATCGGCAACCCGGGGGAAAAGATTACCGCTTATTTCGGCGCAACGTCCGGCAGATTGGCCGGAGCATCGTGCATCACGATGCGCGAGACGAACCAAATCCCCAACAGATTGGCGGCGATCGCCACATAGCCGACGTTTTGGTAACCGACGATTCTGCCCGCAGTATCCTGGGTAATGATGAAACCGCTCAAGGTCGCGGCCAATCCCATCGACAGCGATTGCACGGTGGCATTCAGCGACATGAACGTCCCGCGCAGTCTGGGCTGGGCGGCCGAGGTGATGATGGCCATGGCGGGGATGAAACGGCCGGAAACCAGCACGAAGAACAGCGTGGTGAACACCAGGAACATCCCAAGCGAGAGTTGCTCCACCTGCGTCACCAGCAGAATGGGTAGCATGGCACCGGTGGCGACGATGCGATAGACCTGTATTTTGCTCGCCGCATCCGCCCAGTGGCCGATGGCGCGCGCGGTGAACAGCGTGGCCGCCCCGCCCGCGAGATAGATATAGGCGATGTCGTGCTGGCTGATGCCGATGTTGTGCACTGCATACACCGTGATGTACGGGATCACGGTGAATCCGGCGAAGATGAGCATCGCCGACAGGGTCATCGCGCGCCAGTGGTTGCCGTCGCGCATCACCGCGAATAGATCGATGAAGGGATGGGCACGTTTCTCCCGGCTCAAGTGGTGACGCAGCTCGGGCAACACGCGCATCGCCACCAGCAGGAATAGCATCACCAGCACCACGATAAAGACGAAGGGCGCGCGCCAGTGGAACAGGCTGGCCAGCCACAGCGACAGCGGCACCCCTGCGACGGTGGAGACGGAAAATGCGGTGGCGACGATGCCGCTGGCCTTGGCGCGGCGCGCGAACGGGATGGTGTCGCCGACGATGGTCTGGATCAACGCCCCCAGCACCCCGCCGAACGCGCCGGCCATGCAACGCGCGGCAATCAGGGTAACGTAGCCCGGCGCCAGCGCGCAGGCCAGTGTGGCCAGGCCGAACAGCAGAAAAACAATCAGCAACAGACGCTTGCGCTCGAAGCGATCGACAAAGGTTGCCCCCAGCAACCCCGATACGGCGGCGCTGAAACTGTAGGACGCCACCAGCAAGCCAAATTCATGCGTGCTGATACCCAGTTCGCTCATCAGGATAGGCCCCAGCGGCATCATGATCATGAAATCCAGCACATGGCTGAACTGTATGCCCGCGAGGGTCAGTAGCAGGGCGCGCTCCGAATAGGCGGGTTGGCTCACGCGGTTTTGCCCAGCCGGTCGAGGAATTTTTGCAGTTCCGGCGCCAGCGGTGCAGTGATGTTCAGTGGCTCGCCCGTGAGCGGATGGTTGAAGGCGATGGTATGGGCGTGCAGGAACATGCGCTTCAGGCCCTGCTTCATCAGTTCCTTGTTGCGCGCGAAGTCGCCGTATTTGGCGTCGCCGGCGATGGGAAAGCCCAAGTGCGACAGATGCACGCGGATCTGGTGGGTGCGCCCGGTCTTGAGTTGTGCTTCGAGCAGGCTGAATCCGGGCCAGCGCTGTTGCAGGGTGAAGATGGTATGTGCCGTCTGGCCGTCTTCGCGCACCATCACCCGCTTCTCGCCTTGCGGGGTGTCGAATTTGTGCAGCCGCAATTTCACATGCTGCTTGGTGTTCTGCCATGCCCCCAGCACCAGCGTCAGATATCGCTTGTCGCTGTTCCCTTCGCGCATAATCTCGTGCATCCCGGTCAGCGCCGAGCGCTTCTTCGCCACCAGCAGCACACCCGATGTCTCGCGGTCGAGCCGATGCACCAGTTCCAGACATTTCGCCTGCGGCCGCGCCCGGCGCAATTGTTCGATCACCCCAAAACTAACCCCGCTGCCGCCATGGACGGCCGTCCCGGCGGGTTTGTCGATGGCAAGCAGCGCCTCGTCCTCGAATAAAACCGGAAATTCACAGGCGGGAATGAATGAAGTGTCCGGTTTTTCCGCCACCCGGATCGGCGGAATGCGCAGGATATCGCCAAATTGCAGGCGATAGGTCTGGTCGATGCGCTTCTTGTTGACCCGCACTTCCCCGCGCAGGATGCGGTAGATATGGCTCTTGGGCACGCCTTTCAGGTGCCGGAACAGGAAATTGTCGATGCGTTGCCCTTCGCCACCTTCGTCAATTTCGACCCAAGTGACGGATTCTTTGCTCAAACTGTTCATTTTGAATATACTCGCCCCTCGCGTGTGCGCCTTTGTCGAAACGGGATGTCTATTTTTCCCCGTCCAACCCAAGGCAGGCAATCAAGCCGCCGACAAAGCAGCCCCGCCCGGTTATCTCACTCACCGGAGACAAGCAGTGATGGTAAATGATTTGCGCGCTCTAAGCACCAGCAGATAAATTTTAGTGTGTTGCCCTCAACCAATCGGCGGCACACAGAGTCAGACAAGCTAACAACGAGAACAAGAACTTGGACCTTATTCAGCAACAACCGAACATCCGAATTCTCGCGCGCTAAACGGCGCGTAGCTTTGCCCTGCCCGTGTCAGAGCGCGGGAGAAAAAAATGAAACGCATGTTATTCAATGCGACGCAGCCGGAAGAACTCCGCGTCGCGATTGTTGATGGTCAGAAACTCGTTGACCTCGACATCGAAACCGCCGGCAAGGAACAACGCAAAAGCAATATTTACAAAGCCGTTATCACCCGCATCGAACCCAGTCTTGAAGCCTGTTTCGTCGAGTACGGCGGCACCCGCCACGGCTTCCTCCCCTTTAAAGAAGTCTCCCCGCAGTATTACCAGTCCGGCGCCGGCAACCGACCCAGCATCAAGGAAGCCTTGAAAGAAGGCCAGGAACTGCTGGTGCAGGTGGAAAAAGACGAGCGCGGCAACAAGGGCGCGGCACTGACCACCTACATCAGCCTGGCCGGACGCTACATCGTGTTGATGCCGAACAACCCGAACGGCGGCGGCGTGTCGCGCCGCATCGAGGGCGAAGACCGCAACGAGTTGCGCGATGTGCTGGGGCAACTGGAAGTGCCGAAAGGCATGAGCATCATCGCCCGCACCGCCGGTATCGGCCGCAATGCGGAAGAATTGCAATGGGATCTGGATTACCTCAAGCAACTGTGGGATGCCATCGAGGGCGCGGCCAAATCCGAAAAAGCCCCTTCGCTGATCTATCTGGAAAGCAGTCTGGTGGTGCGAGCCATCCGCGATTATTTCAACCCGGATATCGGCGAAATCCTGATCGACACGGATGACATCTTTGAACAGGCACAGGCATTCATGGGCACGGTGATGCCGGATCACGTTGATCGCATCAAGCGATACCAGGACGATGTGCCTCTGTTCTCGCGCTTCCAGATCGAACACCAGATCGAATCCGCGCACGCGCGCCAGGTCAACCTGCCTTCCGGCGGCGCTATCGTGATCGACCACACCGAGGCGCTGACCAGCATCGACATCAACTCCGCGCGCGCCACGCGCGGCGGCGATATCGAAGCCACCGCGCTCAACACCAATCTGGAGGCGGCCGACGAGATTGCCCGTCAGATGCGCCTGCGCGACTTGGGTGGTTTGGTCGTTATCGACTTCATCGACATGGAATCCGGCAAGAACCAGCGCGCGGTGGAAGACCGCCTGCGCGATGCCATGCATTTCGACCGCGCCCGCATCCAGACCGCAAAGATTTCGCGTTTCGGCCTGCTCGAACTATCGCGGCAACGTCTGGCCCCCAGCCTGGAAGAAGGCAACCACACCACCTGCCCGCGCTGCAACGGCATCGGCCATATCCGCGGCACCGAATCTTCCGCTTTGAATATCCTGCGTCTGATCCAGGAAGAGGCGATGAAGGAAAGTAGCGCCGCCATCCATGTGCAAGTGCCGGTCGATGTTGCCACTTTCCTGCTCAACGAAAAACGCGCCGACATCTCCCGCATTGAGAATCGCCTGAAGGTCAGGGTCATCCTGATCCCCAATCCGCACATGGAAACGCCGCATTACAGCGTGACCCGTCTGCGCATGGATGACATCACGGCCGAGCATTTGCAAGCCAGCTACAAACTGGTCACCACGCCGGAAACCGCGGCACCGGAAACTGCGGCGGAAACCAAGGTGGCCCAACGCCCGCAGGCCGCCGTGCGCAACGTGACGCCGGCCCAGCCCGCGCCCAAGCATGGGGGAAAAACAGAAAAGAAAACTTCCCTGCTGGCAACGCTGGTCGGCTGGCTCAAGTCCCTTGGCGGTGAAAGCGAACCGGCAAAAATTGCCAGTCCGTCACGTGGCGGGCGCAACCCGCAGCGGCGCGAACGCGGTGAGCGCAACGAGGGTGGCACCCGTCAGCGGCGCGAGCGCGCCGGAAACGGCAACAAACCCCGCCGCGAACGCGGCGACAACCAGCACCAAACTGCAACAACGGAGATGGTCGACCAAGGCAAACCGCAAAACCGCAAGGAGCGCCAGCAACCGCGAGCCCCGCGTCAGGAAAACATTGGAACCAAACCGGTGCTGGAAACCGCCCCTGCCCCAATAGCGGAACAGCAAGCCGACGGAGCACCTTCGCGCGAAGGACGCAAACGCGGCCGGCGCGGCGGCCGGCGCGAACGCGGGCGGCGCGAGCTGCCGCCGGAAAACGACAACGGAGAGAACCCGGTCAGCCCGACGCAGGAAGCCAATGTTGCCCGCAACACCGCCCCTGCCCGCCTCCAGCCTTCGGAATACGTTGCCTATCCGGTCGGCATGGCGCGCCCGCTCACCCCGACCGAAGTGGTGTGCTACCCGATACAGAAACCGGTCGCAGCGCCAGTCCGGGCCCCGGTGGCGACCGCCCTCGCTGCCGCGCCAATCAGCGCAGATCTGAACGCCAGTGGCCTGACTTTGATCGAAACCGATCCAAACAAGGTTGCCAGTGTGGCGGTAGCGCCGGAACGACGCGACCGTGCGCCGCGCCGTCGCCAGCGTCCGCGCGAAATCTACACCATGGAAAACAGCGAGCCGCTGCAAATGGTGGAGACCCGCCCGTCCAAATAAGTTCGGGGGCACTGACAAGAAACGCGCGGCATGCCGCGCGTTTTTTTCGGCTGCCATATTTGCGCTGTTGATCCGAAAAGTTTTTGGATTTACTCCCGCAGATGACGTTGCCGCAGGTGTTCCAGCAACCCCTCCGCCGCATCCTCAATCAAATCAAGCACCCGCTCGAAGCCGTCGGCGCCGCCGTAGTAAGGATCCGGCACTTCGCGTTCGGCGTGGCGGCGGGCGTATTCGAGAAACAGTTGGGGATTGCCACCGACCGTTTGCGCGAGACGTTGCAGGATGACGAGATTCGCCTTGTCCATCGCCAGCACATAGTCAAACCGGTTGAAATCCTCCGCGCTTACCTGACGCCCGCGCAATCCATCCATGTTATAGCCGCGCTGCTGTGCCGCATGTCTTGTGCGTGCGTCCGGCGGGTCACCGATGTGATAATCGTGCGTTCCCGCCGAATCGATATGTATGTTTTCCGATAGTCCGGCATTTTCCACATAGTGGCGAAACACCGCCTCGGCGGTGGGTGATCTGCATATGTTGCCCATGCAGACGAACAGCACTTTCAACATTAACTTTTCACTCCCATCTTATTGTTTTCAGGGCTGAAAATATTTGTATAAAGGGCACCTCTAAACATTCACTTTTGCGGGATGAAGCGCAAGGCGCACGGAGCGCAGACGACGAGACATATCAAGTAGACAGGCGAGGAGGCGAGCACCGCGCAACGCAGCGATTCGCCAGCAAAATAGATTTTTAGAGGTGGCCTAAATGTCATTTTGCTGTCACGGTAAGGAAAGATAGCCTGGCTATCCCTGATTTTTGAGCGATTGCCATGATTTGCGCCACCCTGCCATAAGGCACCGCCGCGTCTGCTTGAATCTGCAATTCGAAACTTGGATCGGCAGCATGCGCCCCGAGCATCTGTGCAAGTGCGTCTTCGTTCAGAGGTAACGATTCATAAAAAACCTTTCCTTTGGCGTTGATGGCCAAACTGAATTTTTTTAGCGTGTTGTCATGCGCCACGGCTTCGGTCTTGGGCAGTTTGATCTTGAGGGACTGCGGCGCCAGCAATGGCGCGGTGATAATAAACACGACCAGCAACACCAGCATCACGTCCACCAACGGCGTGACGTTGATCTCGCTCATCATGCTGTCGCCTTCCTCGGGGACATTGCCGAATGCCATATTTCCTCCTTACAACTTAAAATCGTGCTTCTGCGCCAGGCGCAGGAAGTCGTGGGCAAAATTCTCCAGGTCGGTCAGATGCACCCTTAAACGGCGCAGGAAGAAGTTATAGGCGAGCACCGCGGGCAGCGCGGTGGCGATGCCGATGGCGGTGGCAATCAGCGCCTCGCCAATCGGACCGGCCACCACGTCCAGCGAGGCCGTGCCGCTGCTGCCTATCTCCTGTAGCGCATGCATAATGCCCCATACAGTGCCGAACAACCCCACGAATGGCGCGGTGGAGCCGATGGTCGCCAGCTCTGCCAGGCCGCGTTCGTGATAGCGCTGGATGTTCTGCAACTGCTGACGCAGCATGCGCTCAAGCACATCCTGTGGCGCGCCGGAATGCTTTAAATCCTGTTGTGTGCCGCTGAGAGTTTCGAGTTCGGTAAAGCCCGCCTGGGCGAGGCGCGCAATATCGCCCTTGCTGGTGCCGGCTACTTTGCCCGCATCATGCCATTCACGCACCGCCCAAAAAGTGTCGTTGAAGGCGCGATCATCGCGCCGTGCTTGCCATTGCTTCCATAGTTTGAATAGCGCAATCGACCAGGTCACCATCGACAGAAGGATCAGCAACAACAGCGTCGCCACGACAATCGGCGAGTTGACTGGAAAGAATGGGGGCATAGTGCTTAATCCTTCAAAGAAAATTTGATTGGAACCAGGAACCACCGGGTGACCGGCCGACCGAGGCGACGCGCGGGGGAAAAACGCCATGTCTTGACAGTTTGCAGTGCAGCCTCGTCCAGAATCCTGTAGCCACAGCCTTGTTCAAGCCTCACTTCCCCCACTTTGCCGTCCGCCAGTACTTCAACGTTCAGAATCACTTTACCCTGATAGCCCATGCGTCGCGCCATCATGGGATAAGGGGGGCGCGGGTTATTCAAATAGTCGGCACGATAATCGGGTTCGGCATCCAGTTGGATGGGAGAGGTTGGGGTTTCAATGGCCGGTGCGGCCGGGATTGATTCTTCCCGCACTTGCGGCTTGGCGGCGACCGGCGCTTCCGGCTTGTTCGCGCGCGCGCGGGGGGCGGGATTGGATTCCGGCTTGATTACAGGTTGCGATTCTACTTCAGTCTGCGGCCTTTGCAGATTGGCGAAAGAGATGGATATCTCCCTCACCGCGATCTGTGGCGGGCGCGGCTGCATGAGCCAGACTGCGAACAGCACCAGATGCAGCAGCGCAACAATACAGACCACAATCACGCGTTCTGGCCAGACAGAACCCGGCGCGGAATAACCCAGTGCAGCCATAGAAATTTGCAGACCATGATTTTGTTGGAGGGCGACATGCTACCAGCGGTATTCCACCGCTGCCAGCAACGCCACAGAACCATCGGTCGGATTATTTTTGTCCCGGCTCTTGAAACACGGGATTCAGCCCCCACAATCCGTCAAGTCATAAATGGAGAGACTCATGGAACAGCAGGAAAATACACAAAAGATCGGGCAACAGACAGTTGAGGCCGCGCCGGAAAACGAGACCAATTCGACCGCCGACAAGGTTCCAGGCATCGAAGAGATGTTGCAGGAAGCCGAACGCAAGGCGCAGGAACACTATGACGCCTGGATGTATGCCAAGGCCGAAGGCGAGAACATTCGCCGCCGCGCCGCCGAGGATGTCAGCAAGGCACAGAAATTCGCGGTGGAGCGCTTCTCCGGCGAGATGCTGGCGGTGATGGACAGCCTGCAAGCCGGATTGGCAGTGCAGACGGAGAACGTCGAAAGCTTCAAGAGCGGCATGGAACTGACGTTGAAGCAGCTTTCCAGCGTGTTCGATAAGTTCAACATCAAGGAAGTGAACCCGGTCGGCGAAAAGCTCGATCCGCACAAACACCAGGCCATCGGCGTGGTGGAAAGCGAGCAGGAAGCCAACACTGTGGTCAGCGTGATGCAAAAAGGCTATACGCTGAACGACCGCGTGTTGCGCCCGGCGTTGGTGATGGTCGCAAAAGCAAAGGAATCAGCCTCTTGAAATATTCGATAGTCGCCCTGATGTTGGGCGGCGAGGCAATGTAAATGTCCAATTTTTACGAATTCAACTGAAAGGAAAGCATCATGGGAAAAATTATTGGTATCGACCTGGGCACGACGAACTCCTGCGTGGCCATCATGGAAAACGGCAAGACCAAGGTGGTCGAGAACGCCGAGGGCGCACGCACCACGCCGTCCATCATCGCCTACATGGAGGACGGTGAAGTGCTGGTGGGCGCACCCGCCAAGCGCCAGGCCGTAACCAACCCCCAAAACACCCTGTACGGCGTGAAGCGCCTGATCGGCCGCCGCTTCGAGGAGCCGATGGTGCAAAAAGATATCGCCATGGTGCCTTACGAAATCGTCAAGGCGAAAAACGGCGATGCCTGGGTCAAAGTGCGCGGCAAGGATATCTCCGCGCCCGAAATTTCCGCCGAAGTGCTGATGAAGATGAAAAAGACCGCCGAAGATTATCTGGGCGAACCGGTCACCGAAGCGGTCATCACCGTTCCCGCCTACTTCAACGACAGCCAGCGCCAGGCCACCAAGGACGCGGGCCGCATCGCCGGCCTGGACGTGAAGCGCATCATCAACGAGCCGACCGCGGCGGCGCTGGCGTTCGGCATGGACAAGCAGGAAGGCGACCGCAAGATCGCGGTGTATGACCTGGGCGGCGGAACGTTCGACATCTCCATTATCGAGATCGCCGAAATCGACGGCGAGCACCAGTTCGAAGTGCTGTCCACCAACGGCGATACCTTCCTCGGCGGCGAAGACTTTGACATGCGCGTGATCGAGTATCTGGTGGAAGAATTCAAGAAGGAAAGCGGCATCGACCTGAAGAAGGACATGCTGGCCCTGCAGCGCCTGAAAGACGCGGCGGAAAAAGCCAAGATCGAGCTGTCGTCCGCGCAGCAGACCGAAGTCAATCTGCCCTACATCACCGCCGATGCCAGCGGCCCGAAACACCTGGCCGTGAAGATCACCCGCGCCAAGCTGGAAAGCCTGGTGGAGGATTTGATCGCGCGCACCATCGAGCCGTGCAAGATCGCCATGAAGGACGCGGGGGTTTCCAATGCCGAGATCACCGATGTAATCCTGGTCGGCGGGCAAACCCGTATGCCCAAGGTGCAGGAGAAGGTGAAGGAGTTCTTCGGCAAGGAACCGCGCAAGGACGTGAACCCGGACGAAGCCGTGGCAGTAGGCGCGGCGATCCAGGGCGGCGTGCTGCAGGGCGAAGTTAAGGACGTGCTGCTACTGGACGTGACTCCTCTGTCTTTGGGTATCGAAACCATGGGTGGCGTGATGACCAAACTGATCAAGAAGAACACCACCATCCCCACCAAGGCGTCGCAAGTGTTCTCCACGGCTGACGACAACCAGTCGGCGGTGACCATCCACGTGCTGCAGGGCGAGCGCGAAATGGCTTCCGGCAACAAGAGCCTGGGCCAGTTCAACCTGTCCGACATCCCGCCCGCCCCGCGCGGCATGCCGCAGATCGAAGTGACGTTCAACATCGACGCGAACGGCATCCTGCATGTGAGCGCCAAGGACAAGGCCACCAGCAAGGAAGCCAATATCACCATCAAGGCCAGTTCCGGCTTGAGCGAAGAAGAAATTCAACGCATGGTGGCCGATGCCGAGGCACATGCCGACGAGGATAAGAAGACAATGGAACTGGTAACCGCGCGCAACCAGTTGGACGCGCTGATCCACTCCACCAACAAGTCGCTGAAAGAATATGGCGAACAACTGTCCGCTGAAGAAAAGTCCGCTATCGAAGCTGCGGTGAAGGAAGCTGAAGAAGTGGTGAAAGGCGACGACAAAACCGCCATCGAAGCCAAGACTGAAGCACTAGCCACTGCCGCGCAGAAGCTGGGCGAGAAGATGTATGCCGCCGAACAGGCCAAGGCACAATCTGCTCAAGGTGGCGCACAACCCGAAGCGAAGGCTGACGAGGGTGACGTGGTTGATGCAGAGTTCACCGAAGTCAAAGACAAGAAATAAGCGGCATCTTTCTTGATGTAACCACCGGTGGGGCGCAT
>Ga0210027_1002205_pt1 | contig 17137 bp, 19 predicted proteins | sample CryGeymeta201510_FD_183978 | JGI IMG/M metagenome (GOLD analysis project Ga0210027, IMG submission 183978) | Groundwater microbial communities from Crystal Geyser aquifers in Utah, USA - Crystal Geyser metaG 2015-10 (SPAdes) (version 2) | ecosystem: Environmental > Aquatic > Deep subsurface >...
AGTGTCTGGTGTCCTCAGCAACTATAAGGGTAGCATCTCGCAAAACTTGAACGGCACGATAGGTGATGTCGCTTAGATTGCCAATAGGAGTTGCTACTGTATAAAGGGTCATTTTTTAGGCTTACTGATATTAGGGGGCTTGATATAGAGCGGCTCAACAATATCCTTTTTTTCTTTTTTATCAAAATGAGAAATCGTTTCTCCGAAACGCAGTTTGATCTCGGCATGTGGTAGATCGGATGGGGCGCTGTCGCCGATCTGAGGAGTATCAAGCCTATCGGGGAATCGATCCCAAAATACGTTTTTGCCTCCGGAAGGGAGCAGGACGTAATGAGGAGTCTCAAGATCCGATCTCAAACTCACCATCTCAAAAGTATCTATCGTATAGATTGGAAGCTTGAGCAAGAATGCCAACGTATTAACGATGGTAATCCCCACGCGCAAAGCGGTAAAATGTCCCGGTCCTTTGACTATAAATAGTTCGTCAATATCTGTGAATGCAAGGCCAAGCTCCTGGAACGTATCACGAAGACAAGGAAGAATGCGGTCGCTCTCATTAGCCTCGGCAGGCCATGAGTCCTCCTTTAAGACCTCGTTATCGCGCAAAACAGCGATCTCAGTCATTGCGGTTGCCGTATTGATTGCAAGTGAAATACTCATCAAGGAAGAATGTAGATGATTTGTAGCTGAACATCAACTGCGACCTCTCTAAAAATCACAACTCTGCAGTCTGTGTCTTGTGTCTTGCTCTCTGTGCCTGCCCCGCTTATCTTGCGCGAAGCCGCTCCATCCCTAAATCCTATCTATCTCTCTTCAGCAGCTCGGCTTTCCTACGTTCCAGCTTCGAAGTCATTTCACGCAGGGAGTGAATAAGACTATCCAAAATTCGGAGATTGTCCCAGTATTTGCCCTTGGATAGCAGCTGATTGATTTTTTCAACAGAACTCATAATCGACCTGGCAATAAAACTGCCCGACAAAGGCATTATATTAAAAGTGATATCTATCTCCTCCTGGTTTTCTACAGGTACCTTCTTCATAGATCGGATAAGTGAGTTATTTCTACGCCACCATAGTAATACTGAATAATTTCATTATATGTGCTGCCGTTTTTAGCCGCAGCCTGAGCACCACATCCGCTCAGTCCAACCCCGTGTCCGCTGAACGCTGTAGACTCACACAGAGGATCTGCAACAGACACAAGCCAAGGCGTATTTGTCCAACCCCACACTTCCTGAGCGCTTTTTGTATAAGTTCCGTCCGTACTGTTAAAATAAGGAGTCTTAACAAGATCTCCATCGTAAGTTACGACAAGTCCGTCGGTAGCCTTTACGGCTGCCGCCATGTTGGAAGATCTGAGCTCGTAGCCATAACCTAGGTATTTCTGACAATATTCAGGGTCATCGTTAAGATGATAGGGGAATCCTGGAAATTTCTCGTCTTCATAAATGTAATAAAGCGCATAAGTCCTGGCCAAAATTGCCATCGTCTTAAGTTTCTCGCTCGGATCTCCATTTGAGACCTCGGCAATACCTTTGACATAATCCTCAAGTGGAAGCTCGTTGATCACGATAATCTCTCCATCAATCTCTTGAACCTCTATATTGCCACGGAACATATTGTCATTTAGCGACTCATTCCATGCAGGCCGATTTTCAAAATCCTCAATCTCCATAATGACGTTTTCATCATCAGGTACAAAGACAGGATAAGCATTAAGAATCCAGGCATGAGTTCCAGATTTGGCCTGAAAATTCACGCCATCAAAACTTATTTCTACGCTATCGTCCTGGGAAAATTCACTTATCACCTTGTCAGCAGAGTACATAGCGAAATCGCCGTTAGCTGTGATCGAAGGTTCGCTACCGTCATAGCTCAAAGCAACGCGTACATCAGGTTCTCCGTATCCGGCACTGTCACCGGGTACCACAGAGAACTCATAGTAGAAACTCTCTTGAGATAAATTGCGTCCGTCAACACGTGGCTTGATATAAATTTTGTAGTTTCCAACCCTATCCGGAGCAGTAATAGTAAATTTGATTTTACCACTCTCTCCTTCCTCAACGGAGCTTTCCACAAGATAACTATTCTTGATTCCAATCTCAGTATATTTAACAAAAGAAACAGTCATATTGTCGCTAGTCCAAGTTTGATAACCTGTGTTCATCAGTGTAATCCAAACCTCAGCTTGTTCTCCGGGAGAGAATTCTGTCTTGTCACTGCTCTCTGTAAATTCAGCCTGCTGAGAATTGTTATAAACAAGGACATAAAACGAGCTGTCATCATCGGTTTTGCCTACTCCTATGTCGCCAAACGATAGCGTGAAGTCTTCTATGTAATTGCCGGCTGCGGTAGGTCCTTTGATGCTAAACTCGAACGTAGCGGTTCCGCCGGGATTAACGGAGCTCTCCGTCATTAGGACAGAACTTAGAAGATTTTCTCCCTTGAGAGTGGCGGGATAATCGCCGGAGTTACTCCACGTTGTGTTGCCTGTGTTTGTGAGCTTGATAGTAACGTCCATGGTCTTGCCGCTTTCCAGACGAGAACTCTTCATTTTTATGTCGGAAATATCATAATGTAAGTCAGGGAACTCGACGTATACAGGGAGGCTAATGTAATTCGAAGTCTTTTTATACCCATTGAAAACAGGAGTGACATCAAAACTCACGAACCCGCCAACAATAGTTGAATTCAAAGTCACATCAAATGTTGCTGTTGATCCGGGCTTAACTTCATTCTCGTTCATAGCTGCGATGCCGGTAATTGCATCTTTGTTGAGGTCGACAACCAGATCAGCATCATAGTCCTTGTTTGAGATCAAATGAGTGTCGCTATCCCATGTGGTAGTGCCAACATTCTTAAGCGAAAATGTTACTGTCACCTCGTCTTCAGGGGTCATATAAACAGGTTCCCAATCGGAGGAAGTTTGATAAGCAAATTCGGTATTCTTGCTGTATGAATATGTAGCTCCTGCTCCTGCTACGGAGTCTCGAATCTGAGGCAGAACATCATAAACATGCTGCCCTGGACATAACGTAGCATCAGCATCTCGATGGCCGATAACATTAGGTATGATTTCGCCTCTAAAACTTGATCTGCCATCAACATCAATATCAAAATCTCCGGAGATCTCGTCAATAAGTGACATCAAACTGACAAGTGCCTCGTATGTGATTGGTTCATCTTGAAAATTGCCTAACATAGCGATACCGACAGAACCGACATTATATCCAGCGGTATGCCCACCTGTGACACCTTCGCCGCCGTAACGTCCTTCGTAAACATTGCCGTATTGATCAATAATATAATTATAACCTATATCACCCCAGCCTCTTGTAATCGCATGGTAGTAGTAGATAGCGCGAATAGCAGCTTCCGGATCGTCCAGATTGGAAGTCGTTGCGGTATGATGAATGATGATTTTGTCTACGTCCTCAGGATATTCAAGTGCCCAGGATAATCTTTCGCCATCTTCCGTTGTGACAGTCTTTTTGATATCAAGTTCACTATTATAAGCATTACCCCAGAATTTTGTCTCAATGGCGGAAGAAAGTCCGTCATCATCATCAAGCTCATTCTCGTCTCCGCTATAGTAGCGATAAGACTCATCGGCCCCCCACTCGGAACGCTGCACAACGTCAACATCATCTCCGTTAAAGGTCAGTTTCTTGAGATCAAAAGACAACGGAGATCTGTCTGGAGCGGGCGTAGAGTCAAGATATTGGAACTCTATATTAGCAAGATAGGGAGTCGCGTAACCGTCTTCGGAATGCATGACGACTTTGTACTGAAAAGCCTCTGACGTATCTGTCATGACGAAGCTGTAAGCCGACCCGAGCGAATCACCTCGATCATCAATGTCTTTTTCAAGCTCAGTCCAGCCGCTCCATCCTGCATCTTGCAAAAATCTGATATAAAGCTCGCTAGTGGTGCCGGTTGGCACTTCCTCGTACCATTCCAGACCAACGGCATTAAACTCAAAATCCCCATAAAACTCCTCAGATACAAAAATCTTATCAAGCTCATATTTAGACGCAAAGTCTTCAAGAGAAGCTGTTACCTGATGATCAAGAGAAAGCTGGATATCATCATAGATATATCCTACACGCACGTCTGTCGCTGATCGCGAATACGTTAACGTATGCGTAAATAGTGCCGAGACCAACGAGAAGACGAGTATTGCGGAGAGCTTTTTCATATATGGAGAGCTTTATATTGCTTGGAGCTTATATATAATATAAATCCAATAATTATAACATATTTAAGGAGTAGATGATACAAGCTTGATGTTGACAAAACAGGGGAATCAGGACGATGTCAGTAGCCTGCTTAACCCGCTAAATTAGCACTCGGCACATCAGCTTGCTAATAGCTATTGCTGTGATAAAATGATCTTAACAAATACTTAACCAAAAAACCGAATGGCACAAATTTTTACGGATCAGGACTTCGACGCTGAAGTTTTGAAAGCCGAAGGCTTGGTCTTGGTGGATTTCTTCGCTGAGTGGTGTGGTCCTTGCAAGATGCTTGCTCCGATTATTGATGCATTGTCAGAGGGAGCACAGGGTGTAAAAATCGGCAAAATCAACGTAGACGAGTCTCCTGAAACAGCTAGGAAATATGGAGTAATGAGCATACCAACTCTTATCTTCTTCAAGGGTGGAGAAGTAATGGAGCAGATGGTTGGCATGAAGTCTCAAGCGGATCTGGAAGCAAAGATCGCAGAGCTAAAATAAAGTTTGGTTATTACCGGATATCCTTTTTAAATTCGCCTCTGACTTAGGGGCGAATTTTATATATTGGCCACAATGAGTGCAATCGACGCGTATTGGAGAAGTGTCAGATTTTTGGCTAAGGACTCCATCTGTACCTTTCCGGCATTTTTCGCAAAAGAAATTGCTGTCCTTGTCGGACTTGACTGCTCGACCCGTATGCACGACTTTATCAGCTTGTTCTTGTGCAATCCGGTCACATTCATTGTTGTACTTGTTTGTAGCATGCCCCTTAACCCATTCCCATTTAATGGTCGTGCCATCTGTCGCTTTGCCGAGTTGTTCCCATAAGTCGAGATTCTTTTTCGTCTTCCATCCTTCATTCATAGTCTTGATAATAAGGCTGGAATCGCTTTTGATGTGGATGTTCACAGTGCCGGGTTTGAATGCGCTATGAACCCACTCAAGCGCCTTAATAACGGCAAGAAGTTCCATGCGATTATTTGTAGTATTAGATCCATTGCCAAATACCTTATGTATCTTGCGATCATGTATGATCAAGGAAGCCCAGCCACCGGGGCCAGGATTACCTTTGCTACTGCCGTCTGTATAAATAGTTATTTTTTGCATGAACATTGAGAATTCTGTAGTACAATTATAACACATGGATTATCAACAAAAGATAAAACAAGAAGGAAGATTCTGGGACGAAGAGGCGGAAGAGCTGAAAGCTCGAGGCTTCAATTTCGAGTCAAGAAAAGATTTTCGCACAAAAGGTACGGTTTCGATCTGGGAAGACTCGTTCTTGGAGGATCTGATAAGAGGCCCTTACAAGAGGAGGATCATAGAACTTGCCATTGCAACTGGGGGGCCAAGCTTGGAACTAGGATGTGGAACAGGATGGTTGTCGCGCGAAATAGCAAGTAAAGGGATAGCAGTTGAAGGCTACGATGTAGCGGAAGAGAATATCCGCATGGCCAATGAGTTCTCAAAAGACATGCCGCACGCACAATTTTCAGTAAAAGATTTGAACTTCGCACAGTTCCCGCAAAACAAGTTCGGAGCAGTTGTTGTGTGGGACTCTTTGCATCACCTGGCTGAGTTGGAAACGATTTGCCGCGAGATCAAAAAAACATTGAAACCACATGGATATTTCTTGATATGGGATCACATTGAACTCCAAGGCATACGAGGAATGCTTAGCAAACTCGTCGCGTTATTTTTCTATTTGATACTGCCAACAGAGGAGAGATTTGGCAGTAAACTTGCGTACACATGGAACAAACTTAGAGGAAAGAAGATGGGTGAAGAGTCTCCATTCGAAGACGTTGCAAGTGCATCGCTAGAGAGAATGGTAGAGAAGTATTTTAAGGTCGAAAACAAGTCCTATCCGATAACTTTTGTAAGATTTTTGATAGCACGCATCAGGCCGAATATCGTTGGGTACAGACTAATAATCAAATTTCTCGTAAGTCTGGACAGAGTTCTTGGCGCAGTAGGCATCCTCAAGGGTGAGTATATATTTATGATCGCCAAAAATGACTAAAGTCTTAATACTAGGGAATTATGGTGCGAAGAATTTCGGTGACGAACTGGTACTGAGAGGTATTTTGAAAATAATAGAAGACAAAAACTACGACATTCGTGTGCTTTCAAGCGATCCGCAGGAGACGGCCGCGCTTCACAATGTGAAATCAGGGTGGGTTTTTCCGACAGGGCTGAGATCTCTGCTGAGGTTAAGCATTTTCCAAACGCTCAAATATTACTGGGAAACTGACGAGGTGCTATTCGGAGGCGGCACGCTATTTACCGATGAAGAGTCTAAGACCATATGGATTTCCGGACTGCAGATATTGCCTGCAATTCTTATGCGCAAGAAGATAGTATGTTTTCGCCAGGGAGTAGGACAGATCAAGCATAAACGAATAGTGAAGTGGATATTCGATAGATTATCGGAAATCACAGTAAGAGATCACGCCTCGCAGGATGAACTTTTGAAAATAGGCGTAAGCAAGACAATAAAAGTAGAGAATGACCCGGTCTTTTCTCTGCCTAAAAAACAAGCGGATGGTGATGAGCTTTTGGTCTCGTTACGCGACTGGCCCGGGCTGGATCCTGATTTTGAACAGAAATTTACACAGTTCCTTGAGTGGACGGGAATGCCTGTTCACGTTATGGTTTTTGGGGCGGAGGACTTCCGTCTATCAAGCCGCATAGCCAAGAGAACAAACGCAAAACTTACGAGGGTAACAATGAAAAACTACGAGGAGATTTTTGCCAACGGGAAGATAGCATTGAATTTCCGTCTTCATGCCAGCGTACTCTCAATAATGTTTGGAATGCCGTGTATTGGCTTCGCATACGAGGACAAAATAAGGAACTTGTTCGAGGAAAACCAACTTGAAAAATACATAATGGGAATTGAGAATATAGAAGTCGCAAAACTGAAGAAGTTGTTTGAGGATTTGACAAAAGACGCATCAGTGCTAGGATAAAGCCCTTTTGAGGGTCCCTTTCATTAATATTAATATCAATAATTATGGAACTTTCGAATTCACCAACAACGAAGCAGACTGTATTGGCAGGGTTGATGTCACTCATTGCAGCATGCGCACAGCAGCCAGAAGCCCCTGAGAACTCTTCATATCGTCCCAGATGCGTTGATGAATGTCATGATATTGATTCATTTGATGCTCCGAGTCCTTGCGGCGGCGAATGTCATGAGATGGCAGACACTGGCGAGGATACAGGGTTAGAAGATGATCGGCATCAAGTACATGACAACGTGCATGCATGTACTATGTGTCACACTATGTGACTTTTATGGCGATCATGTTAATATCACGGCAATTCATTAATGTCATGATATGAGTTTTGTAACGCTATTACTTATTGCCGTAGGTCTTTCGATGGACTCTTTTTCCGTCGCTGTCGCTATCGGAGCTGCCAAGAAGACAAAGCCGAAGGTAATACTTAAGTTGGCTGTAGCTTTTATGGTCTTTCACGTTGTCATGACGCTTGCCGGATGGATCAGTGGAAAAGGGCTTCAAAGTATTATATCAGGGATAGATCACTGGATTGCATTCGGGCTGTTATCTGTGATAGGAGGTAAGATGATTTACGAAGGCGTAAGGGATATGGGAAAAGGAGCACATGCCAAAAATTTAAACTCAGGAACACTCATAATGTTATCGATCGCGACAAGCATTGATGCCTTAGTGATAGGTATCGGCTTTGCATTCTTAAAAATATCGCTACTGCCGGCTACAACTGTAATCGGGGTGGTGATTTTTGTTATGACATGCGCTGGAGTAGTAATCGGAGGGAAATTTCGTAACCTGATAGGAAAGAAAGCCGAGATAGCAGGTGGCATGACTTTGATTTTCATAGGAACTAAAATACTAGTAGAGCATTTGGGATATTTGTAAAAAAAACACGATCCCGACGTGTTTGCGGGATCATGTTTTGGCTTTGGTAGCAATGTTTTTCAGCTCTCGACAGGGATTTTCTTTGGACCTCCGATAGAGGCTTCTTTTTTTGGAAGAGTGATGACAAGGACTCCATCTTTGGCTTTTGCCGTTATGTTGTCTTCGAGAACAGCACAAGGTAATGGAACTTGTCTCTGGAATGATCCGTAGCGGCGTTCTTTGTGGTAATAATTCTTGTCTTTGATTTCGTCTTCGCTTTCGGACTTGCCGCTGATGGTGAGGTAACTGTCCATCAGTTCGATTTGGATATCCTTAGGATTTACACCTGGTAGGTCCACTTTTACGATCATCTCCTTGTCCGTCTCTTCAACATCAACCTGAGGCGAGTCGAGGAACTTGGAGAATGGATCCGAGAGCCATCCTTTGCCAAAAAAATGACTAAAAAACGGATCGTTACCAAAGGGCATGAGGTCTCTAGACATGTTTTTTTGGGTTAAATGATAAGAGAGCCATGCTGGCACTCTCTAGTATAGAGTGCCAAGCCAGAGTTGTCAAGTGCTTGACGCGGAACAAAATCGGCTTATCTGTGGCTCAGCGTTATGGACGTATCATAGTTATAAAAAAATACATGGTTACATGTGAATATTTTTTTGGTAAAATCCACAAGAGAACCATTTGCACCATATAAACAAAAACAAAAATGAAACCGAAAATGATTGTGTCGTTTTTTGTTGTAGCGACAATGACGTTGTTCAGCATGTTGACGATTGTCCAAGCCGAAACCGACGATACGGGCTCGGCATACGACCTTGGTAGCGTTATGACTTTTGGCGATATTGATTCCACGCATGTGAATTTCGATGCGATTTACTTCCTCCACAATACAGGTGTTATACAGGGCTATGACATGGGAGATGGTGCTGCCGAATATAGACCTGATAACAGCATAAACCGTGCTGAATTTTTAAAAATAATTCTCGAAGGTACGGGAATGGCTACGAATGAGGATTACGAAACATGTTTTCCGGATCTTATTGAAGATGCGTGGTACGAAACGTATATCTGTCAGGCTAAAGCAATGGGAGTTGTACAAGGATATCCTGATGAGACTTTCAAGCCGGAACAGGAAATTAACGAAGCGGAATCACTGAAAATTCTGGGCAATGTGATGAATTGGGAAGTGGAAACGGAAGAAAATCAATTGTGGTACGAGCCTTATTTTGATTATGCCAATGGGAAGAACATAATTCCGGTACAGGATGTCGCTGCAACTATGACACGTGGAGACATAGCCGAGATGATTTTTAGGAACGAAGAGGTGAAAACCCTGGAACTCGAAATGTACTCCGAGGATAGTATTGAGGAGCTGTTTGCGATATATGGCATACCAATTTATGATATTTATATGATTGGTTCGGACGATGATACGAATGTAGCGACTGATGACTTGAATGATGGAACAAACATAGTGGCTTACATATCGGAAGATGGACCGGTCATAGCAAATGGCGAAGAGGAAATCACCGTCTATGTGAATCTGATTGCCGGTGATGGTAGTTATGTAGAGGGTCATGAACTTGAAGGGTCCATTATGGTGCCTCGTAATATTGAGAGGTACGATTTCGAAGATAGTGGCAATGGCTTGTATACGCTTGTATTGAGTTCTTATGACGCGGGCACTTTCGGTTTGTACATCAAAGACACATCGTCAGGGGATATATTTACAACGGAAGTGACTTTTGCGCCGGGAGAGCCTGATTATATAGATGTGGTTGATGTTTTGTATCCATATGAAACAGAAGATCATTATGCATACATATACGCATCGTTACATGATGAATACGGCAACATTTTAACATTGGATGATGGCTACGCGCTTTGGTTCGAAACCGATTTAGGGCAGTTTGTTGAAAGACAATACGACGCGGAGACTCATACGTGGTATGCCTCTTTGGCGGCGGATGTTTTTGGCGAAGCAAATATTAATATAACGGAATTCAGTGATTTGTCGATTAACGAAAATGTCACGGTAGGATTCGACATGGTCTATATAGATGTTCCGGAAGCCGTTTACGAGGGCGAAACATTCGAAGTGCCTGTTTATATAAATTACGCGGGATACGATTCTCTGGCTGATTATGATTTGAGGATCAGTTATAACTCCGGGTATACAATGTTTGTTGAGGCCTCGGATCCTATTGAGGGTGATGAGTTTGATGAGCCGGTTTACGATGTTCAAGGGAATGAAATAATCCTATATCAGGCAACCAATAGTGTGCCTGCGGAAGATGAGAACCATATAAAGCATGTTGCAAATTTGGTTTTTCAAGGGGCTGTGGTGGGAGGATCGACAATTTACGTGAGTGATGGCGCTATTACAACGGGTGGGGAAGAGGTGGTAGACGCGGATTTGCCTGCTGAGCCGGAAGAAGCGGGGCAGGAGATCAACGTCAAGAGTACAAAATTAATTTGTATAGACGTGTATACATTGGAAGGTTCGGATGACACTGATTACATGGAAGCGAACTTTGATGTCGATTATGCTGAAAACATTTTCAATACAGCGGCGGAAAACTGTAATTGTCCGCATTACGTGAATTTCACGTTTTTTTATCAAGAAATTGCGCAAGATGTATGGCAAGGAATAACAGAGTTTTCCGGTATGGATATCGGTGAAGAAGATGATGTTATTGAAGAAGATGAAATGGAAGATATAGCCTCGGCACTTGTGGCATATGACGGATGTATACAGGTTTTTTACGTGCCACAACTTGAGGTCGATGATGAAACGGGTGCCGCCGATCCCAATGGAGTTACAATGGGATGGAGTGATATAAGTCCGACAGAATATATAGTTGTCGATAATTCGAGAGATGCCGGTGATGATATGACAATGGCTCATGAACTCCTGCACATGATGAGTGGAAATACTGTGTTGGACGGACATAATGCCAATGCCACGGCTCAAGAACAAAACGATTCTATTAATCAGGGAGCGGAACAACCGGGTAACTTGATGAATTATGACGAGCCCGGAGAAAACATAACAAAAAATCAATGCGATTTGGTTGAATGGGCTAATTACCAAGATCAGCCTTGAGCAAGAAAAGAGTGCCTTTACGCCTCTCTCAAATACCCCCAACTGTGTAGCTTATCACTATCCTCAAACCATCTGTCGCCAATATCTTTTCTGTAATACATATTGGGAATAATGATGTTATTGATTCTCTGATACATTTGTTGTTGAGCCTGTTTCATAGTCATTCCGGTGCCAGCAACAATCAGAGCGATACCGGAGTGTCCGGTAAGAAGCCATTCTCCTTTGTCAATTTTTACGTCTTCGATATGGATACCTTCCAGATTGTTTTTCTTAAAAATAATGACCGCATCTTTCGAGAAAGAGTCGAAAGTTTTCTTGTCCTTATACGGGAATGGAGGGGTGACGACGCGCGCGCCTATATGAAAACCTTTCTTGACCTTGATTTCGAATTTCTCTCCGGCGGCGAGCTTGTATAGGAATTCGCCAATCGGAGTAATCATGGAATCTTGCTGAATACTTATCGTCGGATAACCGAATCTGGAAGTGAATTCGAGAGGATATACACCGGTGCCATTAACTATACAATTAATATCTATGTAGCCGACGTATCCTTCTTCCTTCAGAGTCGGTTCAAGCTTCTTAAGAGTCATGTTAAAGAGCTTATTAGGTCCACCCCAAAACATACTCGTACCCATCTCGCCAGTTGCGACGCCGAGATCACCAGGGAAGAGCTTTTTATGCTCAAAATTAATATTGATTGGATAAATGAACTCGTTGCCGTTAAAAAAAGCTCCAACAGCAACCTCTACGCCTGATGAAACTTTCTTTTGCAGTTGGTACTCCTTAACCTCCTCACTCCATGTTTTGCGATACGCAGCAAGGATTCTGATGACATCGCTACCATCATCCTCTTGCCCGACAAATAGCAGTCTCTTGATATTTTGAGCTTCGCCGCTCGGCTTGAGTACGTATTTGCCAGGATTATTTTTGATATACTCGATGCCATCGTCAAAATAACTAAAATCCTTGTAAGGCAATATGGAGATTTTATGTTTTTTCATTTGCTCCTGTCCAAAAGCACGACTGTCCTCAAGCTTATCTGTGTATGGAGTCCCCCCGACTACAAGCTTGCCGCGTGCACGCAGATCTTTTGCTTTTTGCCCTTGCCCGAGGACGTCATCAAAGACAATGACGTCGGCCCAATCAACTTCGGCTTCCCAGTTGTTAGTCTTTGTGACAAAGCCATTACCAATCTGCCTTTCGGATTTTTCGTCGATGTAATACTTGACGCTGTTGCCTTCTTTTTTTACATGCCAAGCGATGTCGCCGATGAGACCTGAGATGGAAACAAATAAGAATTTTGTTTTTTTCATTTTTTTTGTAGCAAATAGCTATCAATATCTTTATATGCTTATGTGTTTGTAAGTAAAGCTATTCTAGGTTGTGTTAACACGCCCTATTAAGCCTCTTCTTCACATATGCCAAAGTCACCAAGACGGTGACGATAATCATGAAATACAGCGCAACATCTTTTCCTATAGCAAGAAATACATATAGAGCTCCAGCATAGAAGTAGGCATAAGCTAATCTCTGTATACGCTTCCAGTTTTTCTTAAGAACCCTCTGGCAAAACTCATTGGAAGTCAAAAGCAGGATAACCCCTGTGACGTCACCAAGATGCGCGAAAAAGGTATAGTTCTCAAAAGACCAAAAAGAAGGCTCGAAATAACCCGCCATATATGCAACGCCTCCTATCATGACCTTGGACAAAACGATGCTAACGATAATCGCGGAGGATATAATTCCTAAGCCTTTTCGTAGTATGATAAGAGGGCGCAGCCATGTCAGCTTGGATAGTAGATCGGCAAGAGGTCTGATCGCCATGACAATGAATACAGTCCAGTGGGAAATATCATACATAAAAGGCATAAACCATTTAGGTAGCTGCTCAGAGTAGTAAGTAATAGCTATGGGCATAGTCATAAGCAAGATCATCGATGCGACGACTAGCACTGTGTTAATGACGCGAATCAATTTGATATAAATCGTTGTGAGAGAGGACATTCAAGATGTTTTTATTTGCGAATTTTCGGAAGACATTATAACACCATCTTTTTTTATTAGAACAAAATCGACTTTTCGGCTGCACAGGAACTCATTGGCAGCGCTAGAACCTAGAATCATACAGGTTGTAGCATATGCGTCAGCGAGATAACCTTCGTCGGCAATGACTGTAGCGGAAGCTAAGTCCGTATCGATGACTTCTTGATCAGCGCTGATTATATGCGAATATTCAGTATCTCCGCTCTCCCAACGTCTTTTGTATTCTCCGCTCGTAGCCAAGCTCCGATTATGTAGAGGTACGTGTATGTCATATTGCTTTGATACCGGATTGTATATGTTAAAAACGAACCTCTCTCCATTTAAATTAAGACCTCTAGTACTAATGTCTCCGCCCAAATTAACTACTACTCCGCAAGCATCAGAAAGGCTCGACGCGATCTCATGTGCCAGTAGTCCTTTCACAAGTCCGCCAAAATCGAGACATTGCCCGTCTTTAAGCTCTATAAATAGGCTATCTCTATCGTAAGAGATTTGAGAAAAATCAGTATTGTAGCTGGATAGTTTTGTATGGAATTCTTTTGTCGTTTCAAAATCCGAATCGTAACCAAGTAGGTCCAATCTCACCAGAGGGTTAAAAACACCGTCAGTATCGCGCCACAGCTCAATAACTTTTTCAAAAACATAAAAAAACCGTTCTGACACAGAGGATTGCTTGTGACGATTGAGATAAGACAGCGCACTATCATGGATAAAACGTGAAAACTCCACCTCATAGCTTTGCGCCAGATGCAAAACTTCAAGATACTTATCGTCAACAGTGTTCTCATCCAAGACGCCATCGTCTACGATAATAGAGACGAAAAAATCAGTGCCCATCAGTTTTTGCAGGTACTTATGCTCTTTCATATAGGTTGATTTTAGCTGGCTGCAGAATTCAGTATAGCATTGTCGGATGACGATGTTGCTGCACTCTTCGCTTCAATAGCCTCCTGCCTAGTGTTAATCAGATGGAAAGTTGAGAGTACGCTTATAATCAGAGCGGTGGTGGCAAAAAATCTAAGGGTATCTTTCTTCACAATACATCGTAGGTTAAGGTCGCCTAAAATCAATACTAAAGTATGTTAACATAACCACCTTCAAAGCGGAACAAATAGATTTTGTTCAATACAGGGAAGGATGACAAAATTGCTAATGAGGCAAGGATTTTTCTATTGCAAAAAGTAGCGAGAAATCCGAATGGAGCTCGCATATGGGTATTAATAGCAAACCAAAGCCTTGGTTTTCTTCAAACCAATCGAGGAGATTTTAAAAAAAAACGCAAGCCTAGATCATTTTGAAAAGCTTCCAAAAATTCTCCACGTATTCCGGCCTTCTATTTTGATATCTGAGATAGTAAGCATGCTCCCAGACGTCCAAAGCGATAATCGGAGTGTGTCCGTTGGACAAAGGAGAATCTTGATTGAGTGTTGAATAGACTTCAAGCTTTCCATTGCCATCTCTGACAAGCCAGGCCCATCCGCTGCCGAACTGCCCAAGAGCAGCTTTGGTAAAAGCCTCTTTGAACACGTCGACCGAACCAAATATGTCGGAAATTTCTTGGACCAGTTTCTCATCACGCTGGTTGGTCGGATCGATCACCTTCCAGAACAGCGCGTGATTGATATATCCTCCACCATTGTTGCGCAAACTAACACGGTCCTCGCCGCTGATATCGAGTTTGTCGATATCACGAATCAAATCTTCAACACTTCCGGCATTAAGGTCGGGATATTTCTCAAGGACGGCATTGGTCTTATCGGTATAGGCTTGATGGTGCTTAGAATGGTGAACCTCCATTGTCATGGCGTCGATGAACGGTTCGAGCGCATCGTAAGCGTAGCCTAATTGTGGTAATTCAGCTCTCATATAGTTAAGGGGTTAAGAAGTACAAAGAGCGTAATTCGTATCATCTAAAATCGCACAGGAACGAAGATTTTGTTGATTTCGCTACCATCCATGGCGGAAACCGAAAAAACTTCGACCATTCCTGTGTCCGTACGAGGCTCGTCATAAGAAATCCAAACTTCAAACGGACCGAACTCTCCTATGTCGGAAGGCGTTGCAGTCGTGATACCTTCGGCCAGAATATTCCCATCATCATCGGTCAAACGATAGTTTACAGTATTCTCAAAAACACGTGCCTCGCCACTGATAAGAAGTTCGCCGGAGGCAAGAGCATCCGTCAGGGGAGTCTCAAGGATAATATTGATCTCGGACTCAGAGGCAAGCAGTTCGACGCTAGATAGCATGCGATCCGCCATGCTTTCAAATCCCATGCCTGTAGGATCTGCAACAAGGATGCTAATCTCAAGTGCTACAGAAGTGCTGAGAGGAAGAAAAATCCGTCGTTGGGAAGGTCCAACCGTAATCCCCGAAAACTCAAAACCTTCTTGTCCGTCAATAACAATTGTATCAATCGGCTCAGTGATTTCGCCAACTGCTTGGACGTCGGCCATTTCCTGTTCGACTAAACTTCGCAAGGTCTCGGCTTCCAAGTCATGACGCGTGAACCGCACACTCAATCCGTCAAAAAGTTCGGTATCCTCTGTCTGAGTTGGCCCCCAAAGAGAAAAAGCAATGGTGTTTTCGCCTTCCTCCCGAAGAGTCATGTCTTGTTGGTACTCGGTGCGAAAACCAATGGAAGTGTTTTCGTAAGTATCCCAGCCGTCATCGGCGGAGCTTTCTACGTCTGTACCATCAGCGATTTCTTCAGGGGACTCTTCCGTAATTGGAGCTTTGTCCTCACTATCGAAGCATCCGGTCAAAAACACAGCTGACAAAATAATGAGCGGCAAAGAGATCAGATAAGTTCTCATGATAGAAGGGTAAAAAAATATTTTAAGAGGATCACTTGATGATATTACACCGTATCATAATGAAAATGCGTTGTCATGATGGTGGGCATCAATTAGACTTGACGTATTATGACCGGACTCATCTGATTTTGAAAAACAAGCATCGTGAAAACCAAACAAGTGAATGATATAAAACACTCTGTCCCTCTGCAGCGATTCCTGACAATCGATCTGCTAAAAGTCTTCGCGATCACGGGAATGGTTATTTTTCATTTTTTCTATATTTTGAATTTTCTAGGGGTAAGATATGCCGATATGCACCATGGAGTGTTTGGGATTTTGGGCGATACGGTGCGGATTCTATTTATAAGCTTGGTGGGAGTGACATTGGTGCTTAGCAAACGGAAGTCGGAAGCTTTGGGAGAGCGGCCGAAGGAGTTCCTCCGGAGGAAGCTTCTGCAAGGGATGACTGTCTTGGGCTTGGCGCTGATGATAAATCTGGTGACGTATATAGTGGTCCCCGATCAATTCGTCAAATTCGGAGTGTTGCATCTAATCTCTTTGGGTGTTTTTTGCGGAAGCCTGCTGGCTGGCCACCCATATGTGAGCGCCCAAATCGGACTTGGAATAATTATCATCGGTACTTGGCTGACTCCGGCAAGCGAGATGTCTTTCATCTCATATGTATTAGGATGGACCAAGGAAACAGGTATGTCGCTCGATTATTTCCCTGTTTTTCCGTGGCTCGGGGTGGTTTTTGTAGGGATGCTCGGAGGCCACTGGTTTTTGGAAATCGCCAAGAAGAGAGGAATTTCGCGAAGGCATACCGACATAGGCAAAAAAGCTCGGCTTATTCATTTGATCAGTAGCAAGGCTCTATGGATTTACATCATCCATATTCCCGTTTTATTGCTGGTCGTTTATGGAATCAAAATGGTTCAAGACGGCCTGATCTCCGTTTTTACGCAGTAACGCGAAAACGAGGATAAGCGCGGATAATCTCTTGTGCCTGCTCGTTGCACAGGCTAATATAAACAATAGCGTGGTTGACATAAATATT
>Ga0210027_1002212_pt1 | contig 17127 bp, 12 predicted proteins | sample CryGeymeta201510_FD_183978 | JGI IMG/M metagenome (GOLD analysis project Ga0210027, IMG submission 183978) | Groundwater microbial communities from Crystal Geyser aquifers in Utah, USA - Crystal Geyser metaG 2015-10 (SPAdes) (version 2) | ecosystem: Environmental > Aquatic > Deep subsurface >...
TATGCTTTAGTTGTGCTGGTTTACTTTGGTTTTGTTTATATTTTAGCCCTTATTTGGCGGGAGTTTTGCAACAGGCTCCTAGCTCTTCTAAGGCTATCTTCAAAGAAACGCAAACCTCAGCAATACCTAGCGTATGAGCCATAAAGAGGTTCTCGACTCGGTTGTGTCGCCTTGCCCAATTAATCTGTTTCTTGTTTACGCCACATTTTGCAGCGATAACCTCAATACCTACACTATCTAAAGCGTACACCGCCTGGGATGAGCCAAAATCAACCGGCTGATAAATCCTGTCTAAGACTTTGTGCTGATAGAGTTTCTGTAGGCGTTGATTGCAGGCTGAGGTGGTGCTAAAGAAAAGCCTTTCGATTTGGTCACGTCTTAAAAACCTGTTCTCGTAAACGGTTAGGATGATCTCGATGTCTCTTGACTGTAAAACCATCCTTTGAAAATCCTTTGTTCGCTTGTGTCTCGGAAATTTTCCCATGTGTCCTTCCTTTCTATATAGATTTCATCCTTTTAAGAAAATTGACGGAAGGAGGGGTCGGGGGAGGAATTCCGTCAATTTTGACCCGGAACGAAGTGGAGGCTGCAACGTCGGGCGTTAAGCCCGACTACCCGCGCTTTGCCCCTGAGGAACGAAGGGGTGTAGCGAAGCGGAAGGTGCAACCCAAAGGGCGGGTAGTCGGGGTTCAAAGCCGCATCAAAAAAGCTGTTGCGGATTTGAGCCCCGACGTTGCCTGGTTGTGAGTGGGCTCGATGCCCCTCACGAGCAGCCTTCCTCCCCCGATAAGCTTTCATCTCCTTTCCTCACTTGTTTTTTAAGGTATTGTTTTGGCTTATCGTTACCGGAAACCAAGGGTAATGCAGGGTCAGTTGCAAGGGTTTTATCCTCTTCAAGATGAGCATCTTCGCTGGATTCTTTAAGGTCCTCTTCTAGCAAAAGCTCCTCAGCAAGAGCAATAAAAGCCATAGCCAGCTTTGAAAAATCAGCCTCTATTTCTTTTTTGCTTTTTAACTGAGCGTAAAATCTCATCTAAACCTCTTGCTTCTTAGTGTTGCCAAAATATCATACGTTTATGATATTCCTGGTTAAAAATAAAATCGCATCTAAGTTTTGCGATTTTCCTGCTTAGCATGTTAAGGGATACTTGAAATCCGGTTGACAAACAACCAATATCGTAATAATATTATAAACATCTGATAGCTGTCAATACGGCAAAAATACAAAATAATAGCCTGTATTGACTATGGTAGGTTGTCAGAACTACTATAAACAAGCGAAAGATATCACATTATTATGATTAAGGAGTCATTATGGGGTTCGGCGATAAATTAAGAGCCATACGGCTACAAAAAGGAATCACCCAAGAAAAGATCGCTGACAAGCTTGGTTATCAAACCAACAGCTACGTAAGCTCTGTTGAGAATAACAAGTTTATTCCAACGGAGGATAAGCTCAAGACTTGGGCGGAAGCTATGGGAATGCCCTGGGAAGAAATGCAGGACCTTCTTTTAGAGCAAGAACTTGAGGAATTAGGAGTTACCGATCCTGGTTTTCAGATGATGCTAAAAGATGTACCGAGTATGACCTATGAGGAGAAACGCTCCATCCTCGACGCATATCAAATGGTCTTACTTGCCCGGGCTAAGAAATTAGAGAGACAAGACAACTAACAAGAGAGCATATGAATATAGCAAGGAAAACAGCATTAGAAGTAGTTGAAAAATACGGAAACGGTCTTCAGGGTATTTTAGATGCTGAAGGCGTTCAGATTATTTACTTTGCCTTGGCTGGCCGCCTAAAAGAACTCTATTTTGGCGATTTTATTATCCTAAAATCAGGACTGCCTGAAGCCGAGAGACATGAGCTGATTGCCCATGCGCTAGGACATCATTTTCTACATGCTGGCAATCATTTCTTTGTTTCAACCAGCGATACCAATCCCTGGGATAAACTGCAAGAGCGGCAAGCTGAAGTATTTGCCGCTTATCTTTTAATGCCTAAGGTGAACAACTTAAGTGTTCAAGAGATCGCAAATAGCTTCACAGTAACAGAAAAGTTTGCAAGCTTTCGCTTAAAACTTTTGAAGGCCTATAAGCAATAGGCTGCATAAAATATCAGCTCAATAGGAGTCTTTATATGAATTGCTTAATTTATCTTCGAGTTTCAACCAAAGAACAAGCCCAAACTGATGAAAAAGAGGGCTACTCTATCCCCGCTCAAAGAGAGGCTTGTCTTAGATATATCCGTGAACGAGGGTTCAACCTAGTTGATGAGTATGTGGATCGTGGCGAGTCTGCCCGTTCGGTAGACCGCCCTCAGCTACAAGAAATGCTCTCTCGTATAAAGAAGGATCTGACGATTGATGCCATAGTGGTACACAAAATTGATCGACTTGCCCGCAACATGGAAGATCACGTTGCGATAAAGGCAATCCTGAGGCGAAAAGATGTTTCCTTAATCTCGGTTGTTGAAAATATCGAGGATAGCGCCTCTGGTCGATTAGTTGAAGGTATCCACGCTTTAATGGCTGAGTTCTATTCGTCGAACCTCGCGATGGAGGTTAAAAAGGGCTTAAACCAAAAGGCGAAAAACGGCGGCTGGCCGGGTCTTGCACCGTTAGGGTACAAGAATGAAAGGGTGAAAATTGAAGGCCGGGAAATTTCCAAGATTGTAATCGACAAAGAAAGAGCACCTCACATACGCAAAGCCTTTAAGCTTTATGCTACCGGCGACTACTCGCTGACCGAACTACGGGATATATTAACAGCAGACGGCTTAACAGGTATGGTAACTAAATCATACATGGGAAAACCGGTTAGCAAATCAAAACTCGCTACACTTCTCCAGAACAAGTTCTATATCGGAGTTGTTCCGTGGAAGAACATGGAGTTTAAGGGAAACCATGAGCCGCTGATTTCAAAAAACTTATTTGAAAAAGTTCAGGAAATAATAAAAATACACGACCATGCTGGCGAGCGGAAACGGAAACATCCGCACTATCTCAAAGGTACGGTCTATTGCGGTGAATGCGGCTCCAGAATGTCATACATCGTCGCTAAAAAACAATATGCTTACTACTATTGCCTCGGGCAGAAGAAGCATAAAGGCTGTAGTCAAAAATACATAGCCATCGAAGATATCGAAAAGGCTATTGAGCAGTTCTACAAAGACATACAACTGCCGAAGGAATGGGCTGATAAAATTATAGTTAATTCGAGAAAAGAACTTGCTGAACGAGAGCTAGACATCTTAAGGGAAAAAGAATTCTTAAATAAGCGTATCAGTAAACTAAACCGCGAGCGTCAAAGGCTGCTAGATGCATATTTAGCCGAAGCTTTAGCAGTCGATCTCCTAAAAAAGGAACAAGGCCGGATATCAAAAGACCTTCTTGAATCCGAATCACGACTCGAAGCTTTATCTGCAAGAAATGACCATTTCGAGAAGATTGTAGATATGTCTATCAAGATGGCTTCTAACTGCCATCTTGCTTACAAGAAATCATCGCCAAAAGTTAAGAGAATGCTTAACCAAGCCTTCTTCAAAAAGATATATATAAAAGACGAAAAGGCCAGCACCACTGAGTTTGCTGAGCCTTTCGATCTTATTTTTTGCCCTAGTTTGAATAAGGACTCTCTGGTCGGGGCGACAGGATTTGAACCTGCGACCACACGGCCCCCAGCCGTGTGCGCTACCAAACTGCGCTACGCCCCGTTTTTTGTTTCGCGCTAATTCTTAACGCGTTGTTATTATACCAAATATTCTTAACTTTCGGAATTTCATGATAACTATTACCCAAAAAACCTTTACATGCTACATTAAACCGCCCGGTCCATATTTTCAATCTCAAGCTGGATGAATTTCTCACGGTATTCCGGCACAGTGAGTATGGGGGGCTTCATGGTTTCCTCGATCGACTTCGCATCCAGGTAAAACTGGTCGGGTTCATGTTTAATCAGTTTCATTGTTTTATTGATCTCGTTGAGCAATTCAACACGATGGCGCTGCTCTAACTTATCGATAATCACCTGGATTATCGCAAAGGACATTTTACTGAGGCTCTCCAGCGATTGGTTGCGATGAATACGCTCTACCAGGTCCACCTGACCCATGACGTCGAGGCCGAATTGTTCGAGAATATTTAGCAATAAACCGGTCTCGACGCCGTAACCGTTGTGAAAACCTATCTGCTCAAGGATTTCGCGTCGGCCCGCATACTCGCCCGAGAGCGGCTGGACAAAACCGGATAACTCGGGGAAAAATAGGTTAAGCAGCGGGCGTGCGGTCAGCTCGGTTACCCGGCCGCCGCCGGTTTCGATAAGCTGATCGCCGATCTTAACGGGTCGCCTGTAAAAGCCCTTTACGTATTTTATGTCGGGATATTTTATGAGCGGGCCGACCAACCCGTAGACGAATCGGGGGTGGATATTCTTTATATCGGTATCTATCCAGGCTATTATGTCCCCCTTAAGCGCACAGAGGCTTTTCCAGAGCGCCCCACCTTTTCCCAAATGCGAGCCCCACTCGGGCAATATATCGCTTTCCTGCAAGACTTTCACGCCAAGGCTTCCCGCTATTTGAACCGTAGAATCTATAGAATCGCTATCAACAACTGCGATCTCGTCGATGAGGGGATACCGATCGCACAAATTAGTCTTTATTGTTTCGATGATGATGCCGATCGTCTGCTCCTCGTTCAGGGTGGGCAACCCTAAACTTATCGTTAAACCTTGCTTGCGCTTGGCTTCGACCAACTTTTCGATATCCGAAAAGTCATCCGCGTGAAACGTGTTTTCGGCGAACCACTTATCTACAATATCTGAGATCGGCAACATAATCTTCCCATTGCTGCCATTGCTACCGTTTTTACCGCCTCCATTCTTCTTACGAGGCAGAAATTCAGGGGGTGGCGATATCCTCTCTGGTGCCGTAGATGCTTTTGTAATTATTACGGTTGCTGTAGTATTCTCTAAAATTGATGCGACAACCCGATCGGCGCTATATCCGTTCGACCCTGTAGCGGGAGCGGCCGCTACTATGAGATCGTGGTCGCCGGCGTTTACATCTATTGATGAAGCCAGATCCATTTCTTCACCGTAGTTACTCCGCTTGCGCATATGGACAATTGTAAGCTCTGCGCCACGGTTGCCCGCTACCGACAGCGCTGTTTCCATAACCAAATCTGTATCCGGCCCACCTTGCAGACACACGAGAACCCTCTTGTAATGGTGAGCAATCCCCGGCTTGACGATGATCACATCAACGGGCGATTCGGTAATAAGCTCGTTAAGGAGGATGTCGTAATGGGGATTCGTATGGTTCTCATGCGACCACGGTACAATCATAAGATTGTAGTTATCGCCCTCAAGGGTGTCTTTGATCGTCTGCCATATGTTCCGAGAAACCTTAACGAGGTTACTTAGTTCGATCCTTTGCCCACCATCAACTATATCATGCATAATATCTTGCATATCATTCGCTTCGAGCAGCCGGCGGTAATCCCGCGCAGGCAAAGCCCCCGTGCTTAAAGACGCTTCTCCCGCAACCTCCACTATCCCGAGGACTACAAGCCTCGCTTTTTTTCCAGTAAGAATTGTCGAGGCGAACTCTACGGCCTCTATGCTTGTTTTTCCTCCTATCAACGGCAGTAAAACCGTGTAATCAGAAGAGGAACATCCCAAACCGTTTCCTCCCGACTCGTGTTCGGTAATTTTCGCATGAATATACCCATCGTCCATAAATTCTTCGATCGAACTAAGGTTAATTTTCAATTGGTTCACGCCCCTGGTTTAGAAGCACAGCTGGCTAGGTATCCGACTTAGCACTATATACCCAAAATCGGCGGGTTATAAAAGGGGTTCTTGCTACATCCAGCGATTTTCATCACAAGAGTCCGGTAGTTTTCTGGAAAGGATGATGGTAACGCCGCGGTCCCTGGCTACAAATTTAACGTCGTCCATAAGCCGCTGCATGAGATATATGCCGCGGCCCCTATCTCGTACCAGATCGGGCGGCCGCCATGCGGACAGGTTGGGATTGTAGCCGATACCGCTGTCTGAAATTGCTACCTTAAAGAAGGAGTCCTCGATGAAACATCCCACCCGGATATTGTTGTCTTCACCATCCGGTGATTGCCCGTGCAGGACGGAATTGGTGACCGCTTCGCACACCGCAACGAGCACATCCGACGAACCAGGCTTATCGAATCCAGTAGCTTTAAGCTCCTCGGCAACAAATCTTCTTACGTCGTTGACCGCAATCGGTTTGTTGATAACAACCATTTCTTTAACGTCCGTTTTCTCACCATTTTTGGTACATTTAAGCACCACAATCGTAAAATCATCATCAAGCTCGCCGGCCGAGAAGCGAACCGTGTGCTTATAGATGCGATCTGCGAGTTCCTGAGCGCTAAGATCGGCGTTTCTCTTAACGAACCTACGCAGTCGCTCAAGCCCAAAGCAGTCTCCCTTGTTGTTTCGTATATCGGTCACGCCATCGCTGAGCAGAACGAGCATATCGCCTTTATCCAACCGCACCTGCTGTTGCTCGATAGACAAGCTTTGCTGAATCCCAAGTGGCGTTTGTGGCGACCACAGGTACTTTGCCTGCCCTCCCGAGCAGAACAGCGGTGGCAAGTGCCCCGCATTCGCATATATAAAGGTCGAGGTGGTGTAGTTATAGACGCCGTAAATCGTCGTCACGAAAACCTCCGGCGATGTATCCTCCCATATAATCTGGTTGAGCGCCCTGAGCGGTGATATAACCGAATCGGTGTTGGCAACCGCCGCGCGCAGAATATACTTGTGCATCGAAACAAGAAGCGCCGCAGACAAGCTTTTACCGGCCACATCGCCGATCGCTATACCGATTTTGTCATTATCGAGCGGAATGAAATCGAAGTAATCGCCACCGATTTGTTTTGCCGGTTGGCACATGAAGCCGATATCCAGACCAGCTGTCGCAGGCTTGCTATGGGGCAGGATGTTTTTCTGGACCTCGGTTGCAATTCTTAAGTCGTGGTAATAAATCTCAAGTTCGTGATCTTTGGTTATATCCCTGACTGTGCCGACAATTCCTTTTTTATCACCGTAATCTATCATCGAATGATTTACCTCAACAAAACGCATCTCACCGGTTTTATTACGGCGAATATTTGCTTTTATTCTCTCAGACCGCGTCCTGCTACGATCATGCATCGGGCACTTGCTGCAAACGTTGCCGTCAACAAATATGTCTTTAAATACCTCATTGCATTTCTTTCCGATTACCTTATCCGCTTTACGTCCGGTCATCGTCTCAAGTGCCGGGTTAAATAGCTCGATCCGTAACTCGGGATCGACCATGAAAATGCCTTCGCCCGTCCGCTCGATAACGATTGAACTCTTCGCCTTCTCTTCGAGAAGCTCGACGGAGAGTTCGGCTTCATGCCGGGCGATTTCTTCCTCGACTACCCTCGAGTAAAGCTGGTTATTCCTGATGGCAACCGCAAATTGGTTAGTAAAAATGCTGATTATCGACAGGCGCTCTTTTGTGAAGAAGTTCGGCTCAACCGAGAACAAAGAGATAACGCCGCGAACCTTTCCTTTCACTATGAGCGGGACAATTGCCGCAGATTTAAATTCCTCATCAGTGTCAATCTGTTTGTTGTTCGGGTAGTCATAACTCAATAGGTCATCTATGACGATTTGCGACCGGCTTCTGTAGGCCATAGCAACCGGGTGATTCTCGTCGGTGTAGATCTCGTCGGTCTTAAAGGTATCCTTATCGATTCCCCATCTGTACACGTTGTCAAGTTTTTTACCAGACCTGTCGCTTAAGAAAATACAGCCGCGTTTTATCTCAAATACTTTCTTGATAACCTGACCGATTCGTTTAAATATCTTGCTCAGGTCGATTTCGCTTGCAATAAGCTTTGAAAAATCAAGCGCGGCCGATAGGTTCTTGGCCTTATAGAGCGCCTCTTCATACAAGCGCGAGTTGTCAATTGCGATCGCTACCTGGCTGGCAAAGATCTGTAGCAGCTCAAGCTCATCGACAAACTGGGCCTCATCCCCCATCCAATTAGTGGAGAGGCCGAGAATACCTATTACCTTGTTTTTAACAACCAGCGGTACCGCTAAAAACGACTTGAAATCCTCAATCAGTAGTTCTTTGCCCAAATTCAGCCCCTTAAGCAGCTCACATGATGCAATAAGCACCGGTTTTTTATCCTCAACCAGGCTTTGCTTCTTTCCCTCATCAATGACAAGAACTTCATGATGGAACCGCTCGACACCATTAATCAAGCACTTTGAGATCCTTAGCTCACCGATGTCATCATCATAAAGCGCTATACACGCCGACTTTACGCCAAAGAAACCCGAGACCGCCTTGATAACCAACCTCTGGATCTTGTTGCAATCATGGGATGAGCTGATCTTCTGGCTTACGGTAAAGAGGTTTCGTAAACCTCTCGCCGTGTATTCAAGCTGGCTGTAGAGGCGTGCGTTCTGGATAGCGATCGATGCTTGGTTTGCGAGCGTCGAGAGAACTTCCTCGTCCGTCTCGGTAAATACTCCTCCGTCTTTTTTAAAACTCACCATAACCAGACCGCACGGGTTCTTATTTTGATCGATAAGCGGAACCCCCAGAAAACCTCTTAGCGGCAGGTCCTCGGTTCTCTCTATTCCGCTTTCCTTGTGCAGCTTTATATCGTCCAGGCGCAAAGGTTTCCCGGTGCGAAGTATCTCGGCGTAAGCCACTTCGTTGTATGAGACGCGTTCTTCATTCGTCCTGGTCAATACCGGTTCACCAAGGATGGGGTCGATGTTGGATGTTCGCTGCTCAAAGCACCCGGTTTCCGGGTTATAAAGCGCCGCCGCGGACATCAAACAACCCACCGCCGACCTTGCGGCGTCTACGATCTCTTTCATCATCTTATCGATATCGGTAACGGCAACAATTCTCGAGGTATGCGTGTGCAGTATTCTCAGTTCTTCAGCTTTTTTCTTTGTCTCCACAAAGAATTTAATATTGCGCAATGCAGCCGCTACCGGCCCGGCAAGCGATTGCAATATTTTAAGATCGCTGTTGTCGAACTCTGAAGTGCTCCTGCTAAAAGCCTCTAAGACACCGATTACCTTATCATCCTGCTTAATCGGCACCCCGATGTATGCTTTGAACTGCTCGCGGTTAAGCCAGGGACGCTCATGAAACCTGCTCTTCGACCTTATATTTTTTATAACCATCGGCCTGCCGCGCTCGACAATTCCCGCAGCGGGATCTTTTTTAAGCGGTACGTTTCCAAACCCCTTAAGTATCTTGTTAAACCCGGAAGCAACCTGAAATTCGAGCGAGCCTTCCTTAAGAAGAAGAATATCGCAAAGATCGGCTTCTACAATCGTCATCGCAACGTGGGTAATCTGGCGTGTGAGCTTCTTAATATCCAGCGTGGTACCCATAGCCTTACCCAGCTGCATCAGGCTTGCTTTAAAGAGAACGTCGCGGTGCTTTGCGGTATCAAACGCCCGTGTCCGATTTATACCATCTGCGATGTGAACCTTTAAAAGCTCGAGCAGCTTCTGTGCCTCCGGTACCTGTTTAGATGGATCCGCGAAATAAACGGCAAGTACCCCTACCTCCGGCCCTCTCGATCCCAGACCGCTGATAGCGAACTTGCCATCAGCGTGCTTTATATCAGCCGAAAGATATTCTTCCAGCTCTTTCCCAATATTTGCGCTTTTCTTAAAAACTACGGGTTCATCGAACCTGAAGCCATTGCTTGCAATCTCGACCAGGCTTTGTGCATCATCACTTTGTAGCAGCATAATGCCGGCGCTCGCCTTAGAGAGCATTATGATTGATTCAAGTACGGAGGCTAACACTTCTTGAAGGTTCTTACCTGCTTCAAAGCTATTTTGAACCATGTTCGCGTAGATTCTTTGCCATGCCTTACTGTCTTCGCCAAACTCTTTTTCTAAAGCTGCTAACTCTTCTGTGGTCGAATTATGGTCGCTGGCAAACACCCAATACGCCCCCTGTAAACCTCGCTGATTAAACACTGATTTAAAGACTTCTTGTTATGGCTTATAAGCGGTAATTTAATAATTAACGTTTGTATTACCCTTAACTGTTGGTTGTTAAACAAGAAATTTGAGTTTTTGAAACTTTTGGCTTACCTTTTAGGTTGTGGACTTTTAAACTTTTTATTTTTGGTAGACGGAGAAACAAACTTCATCGGGGAGTTTATAGTATGCTTTCTTTGATATCTCTTTTTGAGCCCATGCCAAGGAGACACAATGCCCGAGTTAAGACAGGACCCCGTGACAAAACGCTGGGTCGTTGTAGCAAAAGAACGAGCAAAACGCCCGGATGATTTCGTGAAAAGAGACGGCGGCTCTTCACCTCGGGTCTGCCCGTTCGAGTACGGCAATGAGTCCATGACCCCGCCTGAAACCCTGGCGTTTCGACCGGGTGAACTACCGCCCGACTCGCCGGACTGGACGATCCGGGTAGTGCCGAACAAATTCCCCGTCTTTACACCAGAAAACCACGACGAAACGATAAACGGCCTCTATTTGAGCAGAAAGGCATACGGGGCGCACGAGGTGATCATCCACGGCCCCCAACATGAATTGAGCCTTGCTACATACCCAACACACCAGGTAGCCGAGGTGCTAAGGGCATATAAGCTTAGATATAATTACCATAAGAATCAACCCTACGCCCGCTATATCCAGATTATTATCAACCACGGCAAGTCGGCTGGGGCATCGCTCGAGCACTCCCATTCCCAACTGTTCGTCGCTCCGGTACTTCCCGAGCTTCCCGCAGCCCAGCTGCACGGGGCCGCCGAGTATTACAACGAAAACGGGCACTGTATTTACTGCAAAATTATTTCACAAGAGCTGGCTATCAATGAGAGGGTTGTAGAAAAAACGGATAATTTCCTTGCGTTTGTTCCGTTTGCCGCCAAGCTTCCCTTCGAAACATGGATAGTGCCATTGCGTCACAGGCCTAAATTCGAAGATATTTCTAATGATGAGATTGAAGAACTCGCCTTCATATTCGGGAATACGCTGCGGCGTTTTTACAACGGGCTAAACGACCCGCCGTACAACATGTACCTGCACACCAGCCCACCCGGATATGACCCGACCGATACCTACCACTGGCATATGTCTATAATCCCCAAACTAACAATCCCCGCAGGCTTCGAGCTGGGCACCGGCATGTGGATAGACATCACCATCCCTGAAGCCGCCGCAAAATTCTTGCGAAACGCCGCACCGTAAATGTGGGTCGAGAGTGTGGGGTAGGGACCCTGGTCTATGCGACTGATGGCAGCTCGTAATACTTGTTCTCTTTTTCGAGGATCTTGATGTAGGCTTTTACATAGCAGTCAACCATTTTGTGGGTGCTAAAACGCTTCTCCACATGGCGTCTGCAGTCAATCGGCTCGATGGTATCGACTTTCGATACGGCCTCGACCATCTCATCGGTTGTATTACAAATAAAACCGGTCGTGCCGTGGTCGATAACCTCGGGGACCGAACCGTTTCTCATTGCGAGAACCGGCGTTCCACATGCCATAGCCTCGGTCATCACCAGGCCGAACGGCTCGGGCCACTGTATCGGGAAGAGCACGCAGCTCGCCTTCTTATACATCTCGACCTTGGTCTTGGTATCAACCTCGCCCATAAGCTCGATATTTGGAGCGAGCAGAGGCTTTACCTTTTCCTCGTAATACGCCTTCTCGTGCGGCTCGGTCATCTTAGAGACCATAATAAGCTTCTTCCCGGTCTTCCTAGCGACTTCGACCGCTACGTGAGCACCCTTCTCGGGATTCATCCTGCCAATAAAGAACATGTAATCTTCTTTCTTGTCGGTATATTCGTACTTCTCAAGGTCGACGCCGTTATAAATCGTTCCCACAAAATTGAGATCGCCGAAATTCTCTCTCTGGTAATCGCTGATTCCGTTGAAGTAAATTCGGTCCTTAAGCTTTCCATAGAAAACCTTTGCCTCATCGGTTGCCGGACCATGTAACGTATGAAGAACCGGCGCATTTGTAAACGAGCCTATTACAGGACCGATAAGCCCACTGTGATCGTGGATTATGTCGAACTCGCCGGCCATCTGATAGGCCTGCATAACATGGATAAGGTCGGGATACGTCTGGCCGATTCTCTCGGTCGGAGCAACCTTATACGGGCTTATGAGCTTGGCCTTTGTGACCGAATCGCCGGATGCAAACAATGTGACATCGTGTCCCTTTTTTACGAGTCCTTCGGTAATGCAGTGTACGACGTATTCAATACCGCCGTAACCTTTCGGAGGTATCGCGTACCAAATCGGTGCAATCTGAGCTATTTTCATTGCTGATTCCCTCTTTCTAAGACTAATCTCTCTACCAGCGGTCTATTTAATGCTGGTCTTCCTGACCCAATCTCTCTTAGCCACAGTTGGTAAAGCCGGTTCTACCTTTTATCTATAGTGAACTCTTTATCTATAGCGCTGGTATCTATAGTGCTGGTATCTATAGTGCTACATAATATAGTGCTACATAATAAGCGCTAAAACGATTCTGGTTGGTACCGATAATCACTACTAGTTATCGTTTAAGGTCCTTTCGACTTGAGCAAATTCTTTCTGGAGGATCGTTATCAAGCCTTTTTTGATGGGAATAAACAAACACGAGGAGTTTGATGCCATGTTAACGTCAGTACCCGTCGGCACTAAATCGCTAAAAGATTACGAAGGAATAGTAGACGCCGAGGTTATCGAAAAAGCCCGGCAGTTAGGTAAAGCCCTGAACGGTGTCAAGATATTGAACCTTAGTTCGACCGCTTTTGGCGGTGGTGTGGCCGAGCTATTATATACGCTTATACCGCTTATGAAAGATGTCGGGATTGACGCCCATTGGCAGGTTATCCCGGGCAGCGAGGATTTCTTTACGGTAACCAAACTGTTCCATAACGCGCTTCAGGGCATGGATCTCATGACTACTCCGGAGATGATAGAGACCTACCTCAACCAAAACGAAGAGAACTCTAATCTATTTAGCGGTGACTATGATATCGTTATGGTACACGACCCACAACCTGCCGCTATGATCTCCTATCTAGAGGAGAAAGGCAAAAAGAACGGCAAGTGGATCTGGCGCTGCCACATCGACCTGACGGCGGCCCGACCGAGCGTTTGGGAGTTTTTAAAGCCGTACCTCGAACTCTACGATGCTGCGGTTTTTACTATGACGCAATACATTAAAGAGGGCTTCGACATACCAAAAATCGCAATTGTGCCCCCGACGATAGACCCGCTTAGCCCAAAAAATATGGATATCGATATACGTACGATCGAGAGTATTCTCGAAAGGTATAATATAGATAAGGACAGGCCGATTGTCACACAGGTATCGAGGTTCGATCCCTGGAAAGACCCGCTCGGCGTAATCGATGCGTATAGAATCGCCAAAGAAGAGATTCCGGGGCTTCAGCTCCTGATGATCGCCTCGATGGCAACGGATGACCCTGAGGGTTGGCACTATTACGAGAAGACATCCAGACACGCCGGTGGCGACCCGGATATTCACCTGCTCTCCAACCTTGAGGGCGTGGGCAACCTCGAAGTCAACGCATTCCAGCGCGCTTCGCGCGTAGTCGTCCAAAAATCGACGCGAGAAGGGTTTGGGCTTGTCGTTGCCGAAGCATTATGGAAAGAGCGTCCGGTCATCGGTGGCGACGTAGGCGGAATTCCCCTACAGGTAATAAACGGCAAAGACGGTTACCTTGTGAACAGCTCAAGGGATTGCGGTTTAAAGTTAATCCAATTGCTGAATAATCCTGAAATGGCGCATGAAATGGGTGTGTTTGGCAAAGAGCACGTGCGGAAGAATTTCTTAAGCCCGCGGCAACTTGTTGATTACATGGAGCTGTTCAGCTATCTCTACGAACCGGTGTATTAAACGCGGGTTTTAGCTGTATCGGTTCGTTGTCGGTATTAGTTGTGCATGGTAGTTCTGTCTGTTGATACGGGTGCTGGATCGGTTTACTAACCGGAAAATTGCAGACGGCCCTATAAAACCTTAAAATATAAGAAGGGCAGACTAATTTTCTGAGCAATGGCTGTAATTTATTGGGTAAGGAGACCTTTTGCAAAGCAACGGTGAACACCGTAAGATTCCGGATTTAAAGAAGCTCCTTGCAGACAGGTCCATCATCCTGGTGTCAAACCGGGGGCCGGTGGAGTTCGAACAGGACGCCGCGGGCAACCTTGAAACCCGCAGGGGTGGCGGCGGACTTGTTACCGCCATGACGGCGATCAGCAAAGAAGCCAAAGCTACATGGATATCGGCCGCAATGAACGATATCGAACGATCACTGGCGCATGATGATGCGTCGGTTTGTCTTCCCGATGATAGCTCTTCCTGCCTGATAAAGCTGGTAGATATCCCCGAAGATATCTATAACCGGTACTACAACATCATAAGTAATCCGCTTCTCTGGTTTATCCATCATTATATCTGGAACCTCGCCTATGATCCGTCAATTTCAACCGGGATACACGATGCCTGGCATAACGGCTATGTTGCCGCTAACAAGCTATTTGCGCAAGCGGCGGTTAAAGAAAGCCGCAAGCACCGGAACCCGATAATCATGCTCCAGGATTACCACCTATTTGTGGCCGCGAGGTATATTAGGGAGCTTTCGCAGGAACCGTTTCTCTTTCACTTTACGCATATCCCCTGGCCCGAGCCCGACTATATGCGGATTCTCCCCGAGAGTATGAGGACAGAGCTTTTAGAGGGCATGCTCTCAAACGACATGGTCGGTTTTCAGTCAAGGCATTACGCGGACAACTTCCTGCTGTGCTGCGAGACGCTGCTTCAGTGCCACGTTGACTGGAAAGCTAAAACCGTTACCCTTCACGGGCATGTAGTTCACGTGCAAACCTACCCGATTTCGATCGATCATGAGAGCCTGGTCGAGGTAGGCGCAAGCGATAAAGTGCTTGAGTATGAGGCGAAGTTCATGCATGACAACGAGGGATTAAGCTTAATAGTGAGGACGGATAGGAGCGACCCGTCGAAAAACATCGTAAGGGGTTTTCGGGCGTTTGAGGTGCTCCTCAATAAGCATCCCGAGCTTAAAGAAAAGGTAAAGTTCCTTGCGCTTCTTTACCCAACACGCGAGAACATTAAAGCGTACAACGACTATCTTGACTCGATAATCGCTACCGTTAACGAGATCAACGACCGCTATAAAACCGATACCTGGTCCCCTATTCACCTGCGCCTGGAGGACAATTATCTTGAGTCGATAGCGGCGCTAAAATGCTATGACGTCCTGCTGGTCAACCCCATCTACGACGGTATGAACCTTGTGGCCAAAGAAGGACCGGTTTTAAACAACAAGAACGGTGTGCTTATACTCTCTGAGAATGCCGGGGCGACCTCGGAACTGGGGAACACGAGCCTCGTTGTAAGCCCGTTCGATATCGAGGGAACGGCCGCCGCGATATACGATGCCCTTACTATGGCCGATTATGAAAAGCGCGCCCGCGCATCCACGTTAAGAGAGATCGTCCAGAGGAATAATTCAGTCAAGTGGTTGTATTATCAGATTAAAGATATCGTACGTCTGGAGAAGAAAAAGGTGTTAGACGGCATCTAACCTCTGCCGCAGTAGTCTGAAGTACCCCGTACTACAGGCCTCCTCCATCCTTGCCAGTTCTGTGAATGCTTCTTTAAAATCGTTGCGCCCGACGCAAAACGCCCCGTGGCCGAAGACAAGAGCACGCCCGAACTCACGTACCACCGGCGGCACGTTTTTTGCTATACCACCCACCCCTATCTCCCCGGCTACAATCGGTATGTCGCCGAACATCCTGGTTTCGGGGCAATTCTTACCGCAATCAACGATTTCACACACCGCCCGCTTGTCGCAGAGCATTGAGATGATAATCGAAAACTTCGGGTGGCCGTGCAGTACCGTGCGGCAGTCGGTCGTCTCGTAGATCCTCCTGTGCACCGGCAACTCGGATGACGCCGTTATTCCGTAGGTCGATGAATTATCCATGGGGACGGGGTCGATAAAGCCGTCGAGCCCGTCGAGCGATGCCCCGGTTTGCGAGATATACACTATGCCGTCGCTAAAATAACTTATGTTCCCAAAAAACGAATCCACGAGTCCCGTTTCAACCGTATATCTCCCGACAACGGCGATCTCGTCAAGGATTTCCGAACGCTCCATCAGCGGCCCCTGCCGAAAACGCAGCGAGTTCACATCGGGAGCGGTCGGCCGACTCTCCCGGAAATTGTAAAACACTTCTCTCTCGCCCGGTAGCGAAAACCCGGTCTCCAGCAGGTCATAAAGATACTTAATAAACGTCGCGTGGAAGATCGATGAGTATATGATGTACGCCTGCTCCAGCGTTACCGTGCCGCTGGATACAAACCCCACCCCCTCGATAACCAAACCCTTACGCTCGCGAAGAACCGCCGCTATTTTTCTTGGCAGACCGCCGTCTATCTCCTCTTTTCTAATAAAGGGGATATCGTGATTGACAACTAAGCAAGCAGGCATTATCATCTTCTCGTCGATCTCCTCTTTTCTAATAAAGGGGATATCGTGCAAGAAGGTCTTTGTCTCGCTATCACGGGGATAAATACGCCGCTCCCGACCGCCGGCTTTTGCTATGAGGTAATCGGCAAACGGCAGCGCCGGTTGCGCGAGCAGGAGGCCGACCACATTAAGCTCCGCCAACACCGATTCGAAAACCGGTTTCCACGCGTCCTCTCTCGACGCGATTACCTCATCATCAAGCGCATAAAAGCGTATTGAATCAGGTATCGCTGTTTTATCCTGTATCAGCTTTTTCGTGTACTTTACGATTTGATCCTTCAATGCCGGCTCCTTAACAATCTTTTACGCCAATACCCTGGGGATTTTATTGCCATTCTAAGCGCCGGCAATTGTCATTCTGAGCGAAGCGAAAAATCTAGAGAACACTAACAGACTGCTGTTGCCTGTCATTCTGAACGAAGCGAAGAATCTAGAGAACACTCACAGACTGCTGTTGCCTGTCATTCTGAACGAAGTGAAGAATCTAGCGGGCACTCACGCACTTCTGTCACTTAAGTGCGT
>Ga0210027_1002220_pt1 | contig 17084 bp, 17 predicted proteins | sample CryGeymeta201510_FD_183978 | JGI IMG/M metagenome (GOLD analysis project Ga0210027, IMG submission 183978) | Groundwater microbial communities from Crystal Geyser aquifers in Utah, USA - Crystal Geyser metaG 2015-10 (SPAdes) (version 2) | ecosystem: Environmental > Aquatic > Deep subsurface >...
GGTATATGAAGTTGTGGAGCGCGGCTCGGAATATCTTATAGATACCGGTGCCATGTCCCTTGTATTGGATCAGGCAGGGGTAAAATTCGGCAGCGACTATCTTGTTAAGACAATCAATAATTATTATGGCGAGCGCGCTTGATTTCGCCAGTCCGTGCATGTGTTTTTAACGCGGCAACCAAAACCTGGGCCACCCAACTGGAGTTTGATTTGCGGGTGTCTGATTTGTCTGGCGATATCAAGCCATTTGCTGAATTCATCGTTTCATGTGAGGAAATATTGTTCGGCAAAGACAATCTTGCTAGAGCACAAAATTATCTCGTCAGGTTAAAACCGGGCCCGCTAGCGACACACGCAAGTCAAACTTGTATGCGCCCCTTTTTATCTCGATGGTGTTGGCCTGTTTAGGGCAGAGGATGGAAATGAATGCCGCGCAAAACAAGCTGGACAAACGGGAGGGCGGATTGCGCCTGAAAGGTGAGAGACAAACGCCGAAAACTGGCAAGCCCCTCGTTTCCATCATAACGGCCACTTTCAATGCGGCTGAACATTTGCCTCGCACGGTCAATTCAATCCGCAATCTGACCTACGGGAATATCGAATGGATTGTGGTGGATGGTGCGTCAACAGATAAGACGGTCGATCTTATTCGGCAAAATGAAGATATTGTTGACTATTGGGTTAGCGAAGCGGATGGGGGAATTTACGATGCATGGAATAAGGGGGTATCGCTTGCGCGCGGAGATTGGATAGCTTTTCTGGGAGCCGGAGATAGTTATAGCGCAGATGCGATGGACATTTATATGGATGCAATTAAATCGTCATCGTCATTCCCGGAGTTTGCGAGTTCGAAAGCGCGGTTGGTGGATAGCAGTGGGGTGACTTTGAGAGTTATCGGCGCGCCATTTCAATGGAGGTCATTCGTGAAATGCATGACCGTTGCCCATGTGGGCGCTCTTCATCATAAAAGTCTTTTTCAAAAATGGGGCGGGTTTGATGAATTCTATTCATCCTCGGCGGATTATGAATTTCTGATGAGGTGCGGGGCGGGGTTGAAGGCGATATATTCTGACGCTGTAACGGTTGATATGTTGATTGGGGGTGTCAGCAATGGTTATAAAGGAATATTTGAAACTTACCGTATTCAGAGAAAATACGGTGCTGGTATTATTGCAGCCGTCCAGTTTCTACTTGCCTCGGCAAAACGTTTTATTCGGCCATTGTTGCGCGGTTATTAATCCAATGAGTGGAAAGTAACGGCATGCTGCAGCTATGGTTTGTCGCCAATACATTGCTTTGGCCATTCAATGTTGAACTGCTTGGATACAAGCTGGGGTTGAATGTTGCGGTGCTTGCGTTGGCGGGGATATTCTGGTTTGCGAGGCGCCGTAAAGTTACCCGCTTCACCGTTTCAGCGCTGCTCGTCATGTTGGTTTTTCTGTTGGCGTCTTACCTGGCGGCCCGAACCGGGATTTGCACTGACAAATTGCTGAAGTTTGAAGTTACTGCGCCGGTTTTGTTTTTTCTGGTCTTGTTTGGCTTGGAGGTTGGGTGGCAAGCAAGTGAAGAGGACTGGCTGAAATTACAGAGAATTGCCCCATGGATTCTGTTGGCGGCTTTTGCGGGGTTTATGGTGGAGGCAATTTATCCAGCCGGTTTCCCGCATCAGGTTATCTACCGGGCTGGAGGCAAACTCTCGGGTCTGTTTAGTGAGCCGAGTCATGTCGCCTTCTCATTGTTCCCATGCCTTGCGATTTTACTGGTGGCTGAAAAAAAACAATTAAGACAGGCTGGAATGTGGGCGTTATTTTTACTCTTGATATTTTCCCGTTCATCGACATTGATCGGGCTGGCTGTGAGCTGGATTTTATTTTACAAGTTTATTCTAGGGTCTGCGGGGCGAAGCGCGCGCTATGGCTTAGGTGTGGCAATAGTCATCGCGCTGGCCGCAACAGTTAATTATGATTTGTTTCTGAAGCCAACCGTTGATAGGGCTGCCGGCATTATGGCTATGCATCACGAAACCAAAAATCCATCCAGTCTGGTTTATTTGCAAGGCTGGCAGGATGCCTGGATCAATCTTGAGCGCACCAACGGGCTTGGGCTCGGTTTTAACATGATGGGATGCGACCCGCTTCCTGATTCGGATGCGCGTTACATGCTCGACAAATTGTATGGTGTCGAACTCAATTCAGAAGATGGTTCGACGATGTTTGGAAAATTGGTTTCAGAAACGGGTGTGGCGGGTATTTTGTTTTTCATTCTGCTTATCGGGTGGTGGTTTCGTTTGGAAAAAGAAATTCAAAAGAGCAGAGAGTCCATGAAATTATTCATGATTAAAATTCCGGCCGCATTGATCTTTTCATTTCTTGCATCTGCCTTTATTCGTTCCGCCGGCTATTTTAGCGGCGGCTTGCTGCTTATGGTGATTGCAGTCCCCGCCGCGGTTAAATGGCGCAAGACTCACATTGCCGGAGTGCCTGGAGCAAAATGTGAAAACAAAGAGTAAATCCAGGGTATGCCTGATCGGCATGTTTCCGCCGCCTTTGCACGGCATGTCACTTATTAACGATTATGTAAGAAACCAAATATTGATGAGTTCAGAGCCGCTGGTCATTGATTATTCGCCCAGCTCTCTTGATCGCGGGTTTCTGGTGCGTTTTGGAAAAGCGATTCGCGTGGGTCGTTGCGTTTTGAAATTAATCTGCTGCCTGGTGCAGGGGCGGGTAGGTTCGGTGTATCTCGGTTTATCCGGCGGTAATGGGCAGATTTATGACGCCATCTTTGTGGCTATCTGTCGCTTGTTTGGCAGAAAGCTGTATTTGCATCATCACAGCTATCAATACCTGGATCGGCCTCGTTGGCAGTCACGGCTGCTGTTTGCCGTTTCCGGCAAGAATGCCGTACACGTCGTGGCTTGCGCAAAGATGGCAAATGATTTGAAGCGGCAGTATCCGGTCGCACACGAAATAAGAATCATTTCCGGTGAAGGCGGGGCGCTGCTGATCAATGATCCGCTGCTGGCCGAGCGCGCAGAGATCATCAGGGAGAAGGGCACCAACCGTAGCAAGTTCTTCAGGGGGCAGGTGGACAAATACACTTGGGTGGACATCGGTTCGTCTTACCTGCCCGGAGAGATCATTGCTGCCTTCCTTTGGGCGCAGATGGAGGCCGCATCCGAGATCACGTCGAGAAGACTGAAAATATGGCAACGCTATCATGCGGCGTTCGATCAACTGGAGCAGCAAGGCCGAGTGAGACGACCGCACATCCCGTCTGAATGTGAGCAAAATGCGCATATGTATTATTTGTTGCTGAACGACCTGGAAGATCGGTCGATATTCATCAGCTTTATGAAGCAGCACAGTGTCTCCTGCGTGTTCCATTACGTTCCTTTGCATAGTGCTCCGCAAGGTGAGTCAAGCGGCAGGCCGGCGAGTGAATTGCTATTCACTCAGGAACTGTCTGACAGGTTGGTGCGTTTGCCGCTTTGGGTGGGGTTGGAGGAGGGGCAGCAGGCTGTGATCGATAAATCAATCGAATATCTCATGGGTGGTGCGGGTTGTTGAGTGTTCATCCGGGCTATTTCGTGCAGTTTGACGAGAGCCTACGACTCCGGAAGGTCTTTAGACCACCCACATTCATGACAGCTAGTGCTTGCATACCGAATCGACTCTTCAGCTTGCCCGCTAGGGGTTAATGCTTCCCAAGCCTTTTGAATTAAATAAACATGAAATACTTGAGACTTCTTCACGTAATCCCATCGCTCGATCCTGCCCATGGTGGAACGGTAGAAGGGCTAAAGCAGTTAGGTGCCGCACTGATTAAGATCGGTCATAGTGTGGATGTGGTCACGCTTGATATGCCTGATGATCTTTGCGTAACAGTGCATCCTTTCTCAGATGTGGTCGCTCTGGGCCCAGCAAGACTGAATTACCGATATTCTTCCAAGCTGATTCCATGGTTGAAAGAACACGCTGAGAGATATGACGCTGTAATGGTGGAGGGGTTGTGGCAGTTCCATGGTTTTGCGACGTGGCGTGCCCTTCGTCGGAAGGATGTCCCGTACTTCGTGTTCACCCATGGGATGCTGAGTCCCTGGTTCAAAAAAGCCTATCCGCTGAAACACCTCAAGAAATGGTTGTATTGGCCGTGGGCGGAATATCAGGTATTGCGCCATGCCAAGGCTGTCTTGTTCACAACAGATGAGGAGCGTTTGTTGTCACGCGAATCGTTCTGGCTTTATCGTTGCCGGGAGGCGGTCATCGGTTATGGTACGGTTCGGTTATCCGGTGATTCGGATGCGCAGCGAGAGAAGTTTCTGGCATCGTATCCAGAACTGAGGGGCCGACGCATCTTCCTTTTCTTGAGCAGGATCCACGAGGTGAAGGGATGCGATCTATTGGTTGCTGCCTTTGCCAAAGTTGCCACCCGGGATACGAATCTGCGTCTGGTTATGGCCGGGCCGGATCAAACGGGCTGGAAGGATGAGTTGGTTGCACTTGCGGTGCACTTGGGGGTGGCGGACAGGATCGTATGGACGGGCATGATCTCCGGGGACTTGAAGTGGGGGGCGTACCATGCCGCAGAGGTTTTTGTATTGCCTTCCCATCAGGAGAATTTCGGGGTTGTGGTCGCCGAGGCTTTGTCCTGCAGGCTGCCGGTTCTGATCTCGAACAAGGTGAATATCTGGCGTGAGGTGGAGGCAGAAGGGGCGGGAATCGTCGCGGAGGATGATCTCGCGGGGGCGGAGACAATGCTGACAAGATGGCTGGATATGGACGATGGAAGCAGGTCTGAAATGCGGACAAGAACACAGGTGTGTTTTGATAGGCACTTTGAAATAGGCAAGGCGGCAGAACGGCTGTCGCGACTGGTCATGGAAGGCGTGCGTCGATCATGAAGACTCAGGACTTGCAAACGTTCCGGCTGCCTGCGGGGTTTCGGGGGGCATCGGCTTTCAAGGTGCAATTGTGGTGGCTTGTGCAATCGACATTATTCGGAATGTCGCCCCAATTCATGTATGGATGGCGTCGTTTCCTGTTGAAGTTGTTTGGTGCAAGTATCGGGCGAGGCGCTCTTATCCGGCCATCCGCCCGAGTGACCTATCCATGGAAGGTCACCTTGGGCGACTGGGTCTGGATAGGCGACAACGCAGAGCTGTATAGTTTGGGTGAGATAGAGATTGGGGCAAATGTCGTGATCAGTCAGCGCAGTTACCTGTGCGCGGCGACACATGATTACACCAAACCATCATTCGATATGATTTCGAAGAAGATAGTCATCGAGGATGAGGTCTGGGTGGCCGCGAACTGTTTCGTGGCGCCGGGAATAAGAATTGGGCGCGGTGCGTTGATCGGAGCTTGCAGTTCGGTGTTTGATTCGATGCCTTCTGGCATGATCTGTGTGGGTTCCCCTGCCAAGCCCGTGAGGCCGCGTGCATCCTAGACCGCATATGCGATCCCTTGTTGCGTCTGCATTGATATCCGTGGGTCGTTGCGGCGATCGCTGGAATTAAGGATCAAGTCTTGCGAATCTTGATTCTCTCTCTTAATTATTCTCCTGAGCTAACCGGAATAGGCAAATACTCCGGCGAAATGGCGGAGTGGCTTGCAGCCCGAGGGCATGAGGTTAGGGTGGTGACAGCGCCACCGTATTATCCGCAATGGAAGATCACCGATGGGTATGCGAATGCCTGGAGCAGAGAACAGTTACAAGGGGCAAGGTCCAATGGGGAGAGGTCAGTAGGTCGGAATGTAGGTCGGACTTCAGTCCGACAGCAGCTTGTCGGGTTGAAACCCGACCTACGAATGTGGAGGCTTGCCGGACTGAAGTCCGACCTACGGGGGGGGCGGTTCGCTGGTTGTCTATCGCTGCCCTTTATGGGTTCCGGCCAAGCCTTCCGGCTTGAAGCGCGTCTTGCATTTGGCCAGTTTTGCCTTATCCAGTTTGCCGGTAATGTTGCGCCAAGCTTTCTGGCGACCGGATGTGGTGTGGGTGGTCGAGCCCCCTTTATTCTGTGCTCCTCAGGCGTGGTTGGTCGCACGGCTTTCCGGTGGCAAGGCTTGGCTGCATATTCAAGACTATGAAGTGGATGCGGCATTCGATCTTGGTTTGCTGAAAGGACAGCTGTTGCGTCGGCTGGTGGCAGCAGGTGAGCGATGGTTGATGCGCAGGTTTGACCGGGTCTCGACTATCTCGCAACGCATGGTGGAACGCGCGGTGTCGAAGGGTGTTGCCTCGGAGCGAGTGCTGCTGTTCCGGAATTGGGTGGATATTCAGGATTCGGGATTCGGGCATCAGGAATCTGTAAAGGTGGGCTATCGTGCCCAGTTGGGGATTGCGGCAGATGCAGTGGTGGCGTTGTATTCCGGCAATATGGGCGGCAAGCAGGGGTTGGAGATTTTGGCGGAAGCGGCAAAGATCTATGGGGAGGGCAGTTGTCGGACTGAAGTCCGACCTGCAGGGATGGCAGAGACAGATGGGCGTCGGGATGAATTGCAACCAGCAGAGGTTGTATTCGTGTTCTGCGGAAATGGTGCCGGGCGTGATGATTTGGTTGCGCTATGTGAAGATTTGCCCAATGTGCAGGGGTACGAGATGCAGGCACTGGCGGGATGCAAAAGTCTGATCGGCAATTTTGACTGCATCTATTGCGAGTGTTCGTTCGTGGAGTTGTATAAGGGACAGAAACTGGCGGGCGATGTGATCGCCTATCTTGGGGCGCTGGATTTCGTCTTGTCCGGAATATACAACCCGTCATATGACCGTGGCGGAAATTGCATTCAGGCCGATTTGCTGTTTGAAAAGATGTGAGAGGCTTTACGTTTACGTGGCTGCAAGAAATTAATGCCGAAAAAATGGAGTGATAGGCGGGAGCTCGATTTATCAGGCGATTATAAAGATTGCGATCGCCCGTAAATCAAGCTTCCACAATGCCGCAAATTCGATACTCTTGGCTGTGGTTGGTTTTTGGAAACTTTATTTGGACGAAGTAAAACGTTTCATTTGGCCGATATCTTGAGTTACACTTGGCCGCAATGAACAGGCCAATTTTTCATCCCCGTTTTGTGCTTCCTCGCCTGACCGAGGCGTTACAGGATACGCCTGTGGTGCTGATCCACGGACCGCGCCAATGCGGCAAGACCACGCTCGCCCGCACGGTGGGTGATGCGGCTGGCTATGCCTATATCAGTTTCGACGATGAGGTGTTGCGCGCATCGGTTCTGGCCGATCCGGTGGGGTTTGTGGCAGATTTGCCGGACAAGGTGGTGTTGGATGAGGTGCAGCGGGTTCCTGAATTGTTTACTGCGCTAAAGGTTGCGGTAGATCGTGACCGGCGACCGGGGCGGTTTATTCTGACCGGTTCGGCCAACGTGCTATTGGTGCCGCGCTTGGCGGACTCGCTGGCAGGGCGCATGGAAATTTTGCGACTGCATCCGCTCGCGCAGTCTGAACTGGCAGCCAAGCAACCTGACTTTCTGGGTGCGTTGTTTGGGGAGGGTTTCACCCAAAGGTGGCAAGAACCCCTGCGGGGCAAGACGACGCAACAGGCAAGGTTGGGCAAGGAGCTTGCCGAGCGGATTGCCGGCGGCGGCTATCCCGCCGCGCTTGCCCGGCCGTCGTCACGCAGGCGTGTCACCTGGTATCGTGATTACATCGAAACGCTGGTGCAGCGCGATGTGCGGGATATGGCACGCATCAGTTCGCTGGACGTGTTGCCGCGTTTGCTTGCCCTGGCGGCCGGGCAGACGGCGAGGTTGCTCAATGTGGCCGATCTGGCATCGCCCTTTCAGTTAAGCCGCCCGACGATTCGCGATTATGTGACGTTGCTGGCGCGCGTATTTTTACTGGAAGAATTGCCGCCCTGGCATAACAATCGGTTGAGCCGGCTTGTCAAAACTCCAAAACTCCATTTGGGTGATACGGGGCTTGCGTGCGCTTTGCTTGGAGTAGATGCCGCTGCGTTGTGGGCGAATCGCGCCCTGCTGGGGCAGCTATTGGAAACTTTCATTTTGCAGGAGTTGCGTCGCCAGGCAAGTTGGCGGGATGATCCGGTCGCTTTCTACCATTTCCGGGATAAAGACGGCGTTGAAGTGGACATCGTCATGGAGGGCAGCGGGCAGCGTGTGGCCGGAATTGAGGTGAAGGCCGCCGCTACGGTAACGGCGGCAGATTTTCGCGGATTGCGAAAATTGCAGGAAAGCGCAAGGGGGCGCTTTGGCGGCGGGGTTGTTTTATATGATGGCGAAGTGACGGCCCCTTTTGGGGATGGATTGTTTGCGGTGCCGATACGAAGTTTATGGAACGGTGTCTGATGAAATTATTGATGTTATGCGCGTCCTGATTCACGGTATCAATTACTCCCCCGAGCTTACAGGTATCGGCAAATACACCGGCGAGATGGCGGAGTGGCTTGCCGCGCAGGGGCATGAGGTGCGAGTGGTGACGGCGCCGCCTTACTATCCGCAGTGGAGGGTGGCGGAGGGGTATGTCAATGGGTGGCAGAAAGAGCAAAGGCAAATCCCCCCCGGCCCCCCTTTGGAAAAAAAGGGGGCATTATCAGGCGGTAGGTCGGGTTTTAACCCGACAGGTCGGGATGAATCCCGACCGACAGAAAATGGTGTGACGATTTATCGCTGCCCGGTGTGGGTGCCGGCGCGGCCTTCCGGGTTGAAGCGGCTGCTGCATCTGGCGAGCTTTGCGCTGTCCAGTTTTCCGGTCATGCTGTACCAGGTGTTCTGGCGTCCGGAGGTGATTCTGACTATTGAGCCCCCTTTGTTTTGCGCGCCGGCATCCTGGTTATGCGCGAGGCTGTCCGGGGCCAGGTCCTGGCTGCATGTGCAGGATTTTGAGGTGGATGCCGCGTTCGGGCTGGGCATCCTGCGCGCGCGCTGGTTGCGCAACCTTGTTGGCGGTCTGGAGGGCTGGCTGATGCGCCGCTTCGATAAGGTCTCGACGATTTCGCCCAATATGATCCGTCGCCTGCTCAGGAAGGGTGTGCTTCCGGAAAAGACGGTGCTGTTCACCAACTGGGTGGATGTGGATGCCATATTTCCGTTGCGCGGCCCGAGTGCGATGCGCCAACAGTTGGGAATTCCTGTGGGCACTGTCATTGCGCTGTATGCGGGGAACATGGGGGAAAAGCAGGGTCTGGAGGTTGTGTTGGATGCGGCTGCCCGGCTGTCCGATAAAGAGGGTATGCAATTTGTGCTGTGCGGGGACGGTGCGGCGCGCCAGCGTTTGCAGCAGAAATATGCGGGCCTTGCCAATGTGCGCTGGCTGCCGCTGCAGCCTGTGGCGCGGTTGAACGATTTGCTCAATCTGGCGGATATCCATCTGCTGCCGCAACGGGCCGGCGCGGAAGACTTGGTGATGCCTTCGAAATTGACGGGTATGCTGGCCAGCGGCCGTCCCGTCGTTGCTACCGCGAACAAGGGCACACAGATCGCCGCAGTGCTGGCGGATTGCGGTGTGGCGGTGGAACCGGATAATGCGGCAGAATTTGCAAGTGCCATCCTGCGCCTAGCTGCGGATGCGGCGGGACGGGTGAACATGGGGGAGCTGGCGCGCGCCTATGCGCTTGCGCATTGGGCAAGAGAGAGTGTGATGTCGGAATTCGACAGGCAGTTAAAGGGCATGGCGGGCAGCCACACCTGATTATGAAACTCGCCATGCCCGTTTCCCCCTCCCCAACCCTCCCCCGGGGGGAGAGGGGGCAAACGAATCGCTGCGCGAGTTTCACGTTAAAGGAGCTGTGAATGCCATATCGCAAGGGAATGCTGCGACCGCACGCGGGTGAATTGAGTATCTTTCACCGGATGCTGGATGCGTCGATCATTCTTGTGGCGCTGTGGGCAAGTGCACAGAGCTATGGCGTTGCGCTCGGGGTGCACTACGCGTTGGCCGGTGTGCTGGCGGTGGTGGGCTTCCTGTTTTTTGCCGAGTGGCAGGGCTTGTATGGTTCCTGGCGCGCCGAACCGATCAGGCGCGAGGCGTGGACGATCACATCGATCTGGCTGTTGACCGTGTGCGTGCTCCTGGTGCTGGGCTTTTTCGGCAAGGCCTCGATACAGTTCTCGCGCGTCACCATCCTGGCCTGGATGCTGGCCACCCCGGTTCTGCTGGTCGGCGAGCGGGTGTTGTTGCGCTATCTGCTGCGGCAGTTCAGAAAATCCGGTTTGAACACGCGCTCGATCGCCATCGCGGGAGGGGGCAGCAAAGCGGCCGCGCTGATCGAGGTGATCAACCAGTCGCCCTGGATGGGATTGCGGGTGCAGGGTGTCTATGATGACGAGGGCGCGTCCGCGCAGCCGGAGGGGAGTTCGGCGGACCGGAGTCTGGAGCAACTCTTGCGGCTGGTGAATACGCAGCAAGTCGATAGCGTCTATTTGACTTATTCGGCACAACAGGAGGCGAAGATCCGGAATTTGCTTGAGCAGCTTGCCAACAGCACGGTGTCGGTCTTCATCGTTCCCGATGTGTTTGTTTCGGACTTGTTTCGCGCGCGCTGGACCAGTGTGGGCGATGTGCCGCTGGTCAGCGTGTTTGACAGTTCGATCCACGGCGCCAGTTTATTTGCCAAGCGGCTGGAAGATCTGCTGCTGGGCAGTTTGATCCTGCTGCTGATATCGCCGTTGCTGTGCGGCATTGCCGCAGCCGTCAAATTGACTTCGCCGGGGCCGGTCCTGTTCAAGCAGCGGCGCTATGGCTTGAATGGGCAGGTGATCGAGGTGTGGAAGTTTCGCAGCATGTGTGTCGCCGAAGATGGCGCGGTGGTTCCGCAGGCAACCCGCAGCGACCCCCGTGTGACCAGGCTGGGGGCTTTCCTGCGCTGCACCTCGCTGGACGAGTTGCCGCAGTTTTTTAACGTGCTGCAGGGGCAGATGTCCATCGTCGGGCCGCGCCCGCATGCGGTGGCGCATAACGAGGAATATAGAAAACTGATCCACGGCTATATGCTGCGGCACAAGGTCAAGCCAGGCATCACCGGCTGGGCGCAGGTGAACGGCTGGCGCGGCGAAACCGACACGGTGGAGAAGATGGAGAAGCGGGTGCAATACGATCTCGAGTACATCAATAACTGGTCGCTCTGGTTTGATCTGAAGATCATCCTGATGACGGTCTTCGGCGGGATGCGCGGCAAGAACGCGTATTGAATCTTGGCAGTTTCCATCCACAAAAATATTCGCTCCGCGCTGGCCGTGCTGCACGATGTTGCGGCGGCCGCGCTGGCGTGGACGGGCGCCTATCTGCTGCGTTTCAATTTTGAGCTGCCGCCGGAATTTGCGGGCGAGGTGTGGCGCACCGTGGTTTGGGTGGTGCCGTTGCAGGGAGTCCTGTTCTGGGCGCTTGGCCTGTACCGGGGGGTTTGGCGCTATGCCAGTGTGAACGACCTCAGGCGGATATTCCTGGCTGTGGTGCTCGGTGCAGGCGCGCTGCCGTTGTTGTTCTGGATGGCGCGCTTCGATGTCGTGCTGCCGCGTTCTGTTCTAATTATTTATCCGCTGTTGTTGCTGCTGCTGATGGGCGGAGGGCGGCTGGTCTATCGTTTGTGGAAAGAACAGGCTCTTTTCGCGGATATCAAGTGGCAGGGTGAACCGGTTCTGATTCTGGGCGCGGGCGATGCGGCGGTAAGTCTGTCCAAAGAGTTGGCGCGGAATTCCGCCTGGCGGGTGGCGGGATTTCTGGATGATGACGAGGACAAGCATGGCTCCATGCTGAACGGGGTGCGTGTTCTGGGGCGGCTGGATGAACTGGCGAACACGGTGCAGCGGCTTGGGGTGAGTCAGGCGATCGTCGCGATGCCCGGCGTCGCCCACCGCGAGCGCAGACGCGCGATCAGTTTGTGCGGGCAGGCCGGGGTGAAGGTGCTGACCGTGCCGGCGTTCGATGACCTGTTGAGCGGGCGCGTATCGATCTCGCAATTGCGCGCGGTGGAGCTGGATGATCTGCTCGGGCGCGATCCGGTGAAACTGGACGAGGCGGGGCTGCAGCAGCAGTTGGGCGGCAAGACGGTGCTGGTGACCGGCGCGGGCGGCTCCATCGGTTCGGAGCTGTGCCGCCAGATCGCGCGTTTCGTCCCGGCGAAATTATTGCTGTTCGATGCGGGCGAGCTGGCGCTGTACGGCATCGAGCAGGAGTTGGGCAAAAAATTTCCGCACCTGGACATCGTCTATCTGGCGGGAGATGTGCGCGACGATGCGCGGCTGGAGCAGGTGTTTGCCGAATACCGTCCCGCTGTGGTGTTCCATGCGGCGGCCTACAAGCATGTGCCGCTGATGGAGCGCGCCAATGCCTGGCAAGCGGTGCGCAATAATGTTTATGGCACCTGGCGTGTGGCGGCATGCGCGCAACGGCACAGCGCGGAAAAATTCGTGCTGATCTCCACCGACAAGGCGGTCAATCCGACCAACGTGATGGGCGCCACCAAGCGCCTGGCCGAGATGGTGTGCCAGGGGCTGCAGAGCTCATTTCCGCAAGATTGGTGTGTAGGTCGGGATTCATCCCGACATATTGCCAATTCTGTCGGGATAAATCCCAACCCGCCAGGACCGTTTGATGCAGAAGATGTAACGCCGACGGGCGGGAGGAATACAAAATTTGTCATCGTGCGTTTCGGCAATGTGCTGGGCAGCAACGGCAGTGTGATCCCCAAGTTCCGGGAGCAGATCGCCGGCGGCGGACCCCTGACCGTGACGCATCCCGAGATCACGCGGTTCTTCATGTCCATCCCGGAGGCGGCACAATTGGTGATGCAGGCCGGCTGCATGGGCGAAGGCGGCGAGATCTTTGTGCTGGATATGGGTGAGCCGGTGAAAATTGCCGATCTGGCCAAAGATATGATTCGCCTGTCCGGTTTGGGCGAGGACGACATCAGGATCGAGTTCGTCGGCTTGCGCCCGGGCGAGAAATTGTACGAAGAGTTGCTCGCCGACGATGAGGATACCCTGCCTACGCCGCACCAGAAATTGCGCATCGCGCAGGCAAGAGCGGTCTCCGGTGCAGACTGGCAAAGTCTGTTGGCATGGATAGGTGACGATAGGGAATATTCTGATGCGCAGGTGCGGGAACGTTTGACGCAATGGGTGCCGGAATATACGCCAGCGCCGAACGGGGAGGGAAAAACCTGAATGTTGAGGCGTTGTTAGAACCTGTAATCAGTCTTATCCGGTTTCAGTCCCCGTTGTGGTGGTTATTGAAGGGAAATACTTATGTTCAGCATCATCATCCCAAGCTGGAATAACCTCTCGCATCTGAAATTGTGCGTGGAGAGTCTGCGCAGGCATTCAACAGAAAACCACGAGATCATCGTGCATCTGAATGACGGGTCCGACGGCTCGCTGGAGTGGGTCAAGGCACAGGGCATCAAGTACACGCACAGCGACAAGAATATCGGGGTGTGCCTGTCTGTCAATCATCTGGTGGCGCAGGCGCGGCATGAATGGGTGTTGTACATGAACGACGATATGGTGGCCGCGCCGGGTTGGGATAAGGCTTTTGCCGACGCGATCCAGTCGGTGGATAGCGATCTGGCTTTGTTCTTCGGCACGCTGATCCAGCCGGACGGCGGCGGCGACAGGGATATCATCGAACAGGATTTTGGCCGGTTGCCGGCGTCATTCGACGAAGCGGCTTTCCTCGCGCGCTGCCAGGATGACCCGCGCGGCGACAGGGAAGGCGCGGCCTCGCAACCGACTTTGTTTCACAAGAAATGGTGGAGCATGGTCGGCGGCTACAGTCTGGAATTTTCGCCGGGCATGAGCAGCGACGACGATCTGCTGATGAAGTTCTGGGTGGCGGGCTGCCGCCATTTCCGCATCGTGGGCGCCAGCCGTTTCTACCACTTCGGCATGGCGAGCACGGGCCGCATCACCCACAATCAGGGCGGCCGCATGTTTGTGATGAAATGGGGCATCACCCAGCTGGAGTTCTACCGCTACTACCTGCCATCCCTGCGCATGCCGGATGGCGGCAACACGCCGGGCAACCCGCACAACTGCGTGCGCCCGACCTGGCTGGGCAAGCTGCGGCGCGTGCGTTATGCCTTGAAGTACAACTATCCGCTGGAGGGCATCGAGGCGTGGGACCCGTTGCCGGGACGGGGGAAGTGGGACAAAGGCAACTAAACATACGCTGAATAAATTTGCTTTTGTCGCTCCCGCCCTTCGATGAACTCAGGACAGGCTGACCTTCGGTCAGGCGGGAGCCCAGTCAAATCAATTAAGGAAACTCTGATTAAGTCCTCATTCGTCATTCCGGCGAAGGCCGGAATCCAGTGTTTTTGATGGACTGGACACCGGCCCTCGCCGGTGTGACGGACTTAATCAGACCTTTCTTAACTGGATGCCCGCCTGCGCGGGCATGACGACTTATTCAGTATTTCTTTGGTCTATTTTACCGTGAATGCATTCGGGGCTTGAGATGGCAATCTATGCGATAGGCGACATTCAAGGGTGTTATGACGAACTGCAACGACTGTTGCAGAAAATTCGTTTTGACCCGGCGCAGGACAAGCTGTGGTTCGTCGGCGACCTGGTCAACCGCGGGCCGGGATCGCTGGCGGTGTTGCGGCTGGTTAAGTCGCTGGGCGACAGCGCGATTACCGTGCTGGGCAATCACGATCTGCATCTGATTGCGGTGGCGGCGGGCATCGGCAAGTTGCACAAGAGCGATACGCTGGATGAGATTCTCGCCGCGCCGGACCGGGATGAGTTGCTGCATTGGCTGCGCCGGCAGAAATTGGCGCATCTGGAGGGCGGTCATCTGCTGGTGCATGCGGGGGTGTTGCCGGGATGGACGGCCAGCAAGGCGGTCGAGATGGCGCGGGAAGTCGAGTCTGTGTTGCGCGGCGACGGCCATGCGGATTTTATCGCGCAGATGTATGGCAACGCGCCGCAGCGCTGGGACGATGGACTTGCGGGTTATGCGCGCTTGCGTGCCATCGTCAATGCGTTCACGCGCCTGCGCATCTGCACGCCGCAGGGCGAGATGGAATTCAAGTTCAAGGGCGAGACGGGGAAGATCCCGCCGGGCTATTTGCCCTGGTTCGGGGTGCCGGGGCGCAAGAGCGCGGATACCACGGTGGTCTTCGGCCACTGGTCGGCGCTGGGGCTGGTGGTGCGCGACAATGTTATCGCGCTGGATACCGGTTGTCTGTGGGGCGGGCCGATGACGGCCATCCGCCTGGAAGACCGGAAGTTGTTCCAGGTGGGTTGCAGCAACCCGGTGGCAAAGCACTGGTGACGCGTATCTGATAGGTGAATCCCGCAAGTTCTCAGGCCGACGGTCTGCCTGTATTTGCAATCAATGGATTGATATTCGACTTCACAATGTCTATACTTGAGTTTAAACATGGAGGCGGATATGGCAGAAGCTGTTTTGGACATCAAGCAATGGGGGAACAATCTTGGTGTTCGCTTGCCTGCGGCAGTGGCGCGGGAGGCGCATCTTCATGCCGATCAGCGTGTGCGGGTTTCAGTTGAGGGTGACCAGGTCATCATCACGCCCATCCAAACAACTCGCTTAACGTTGGAGCAGAGACTGGCAGCTTACGACCCTCATCGTCACGGTGGCGAGCAGATGGTTGCAGTGCAAACACTCGGGGCCGAGCAGTGGTAACTGCTACAACTAAACGCTGGGTGCCGGATCGCCAAGAGATCATCTGGATAGATTGCAACCCGCAGGCGGGGCGTGAAATGCGGGATGTGCATCCTTTTCTGGTGCTCTCGCCGCGCGTATTCAACGACAAAACATCCCTTGTCATCGGCTTGCCCATGACGACTGCTGAATACAATTCAGACAATCCGTTTGCGATTGCAGTCGGGACTGCCAAAGGCAGGAAGGCGGGCAAGGTCAGCTATGTGCTTTGTCACCAGCCTAAATCATTCGATTGGAAGCAGCGTAAAGCCGAGAAGCATCCTTTGGGTGTTCTGCCCGATTCATTGTTCGCCCAAGTGTGTGAGCGATTGAATCAGATTGTACAAATCGGCTGAACGGGCTTCCTGCATACATGCCGGCTGGAACTGGCTGATGCGATACGAGTCCGGTCTTGGAAAAATTCTTAATCCGAATCAGATGATGCGCTTTATGCCCGCGAAAAAAAGCCGGTGATGCGCCATGCATCACCGGCTTTTTCTGGCCATTAGCGTCTGCGTTTTTGTTGCGGCACAAAGGCGCCGCGGCCTTCGATGTGGCGGAATGTGATGCGGGCCTTGCTCAGGTCGTAGGGGGAAAGTTCCAGCGAAACCTTGTCGCCGGCGATGATGCGAATGTGGTTCTTTTTCATCTTGCCCGCGCTGTAGGCGATGAGCTGGTGACCGTTGTCCAGTGTGACGCGATAGCGCGAGTCCGGCAGCACTTCATCAACAACGCCATCCATTTCAAGTAATTCTTCTTTTGCCATGCATATCTCCTGATAAAACAAACGGGGCGCGACCCCGGTTGGGCGATGCTTCGAGACGACATGGGAGTGATGAAATGGCTACCGCGAGTGCGGAAAACCCGGCAACGACACAAGCGTCTGATGATCGCGGCGCGCACTATGTACTGATTAGCCGCGAATGGCAAATAAAATGTGCATCCCCGGCAAGGCGCGCACCGGGGGGAAAACCCAATTAACCTTAGGCTGTCATACCGGCGCAGGCCGGTATCCAGATCATTACAGATTCCCCACGCAAGTGGGACAACACTTTGGTTTTGTCCGCTTTGCGGAACATTTTTTATTGCTGGATACCGGCCTGCGCCGGTATGACGCAGTTTTTTCTAACGGGTTTTTGGAATGGATTCTTTTGGATAGAACCCTGACGGTGCAACTGTGCGAGAATCCACACATTGAAGGTGGTGTTCACGGGGGCAAGCAATGACAGTCGCAGGAAAACCGGGTTATCCCGTCTTGATTATTGGCGCCGGCCGCGGCGGCACCGCCTTGCTGGAAATGTTCCTGGAGGAGCGTCTGGTCAATGTGGTTGCCATCGTGGATACCAGTGCCGGCGCCCCCGGGATTCATCTGGCGCAACAACACGGGATCGCCACTTTTACCGACGCGGCGCAGGCGCTGGGGTACTGCAAACAATACCCGGACT
>Ga0210027_1002222_pt1 | contig 17081 bp, 9 predicted proteins | sample CryGeymeta201510_FD_183978 | JGI IMG/M metagenome (GOLD analysis project Ga0210027, IMG submission 183978) | Groundwater microbial communities from Crystal Geyser aquifers in Utah, USA - Crystal Geyser metaG 2015-10 (SPAdes) (version 2) | ecosystem: Environmental > Aquatic > Deep subsurface >...
GGCGAAGATGTGACACAAAATATCCGCACCATCCACTGCATACCCTTGCGTCTAAAAAATTGCGTAGCCGGGGTGCTGGAAGTGCGCGGCGAAGTCTACATGTCGCGCCCGGATTTCAATCGCTATAACGAAAAACAGCGTGCGCGGGGACTGCAAACGCTGGTCAATCCGCGCAACGCTGCGGCGGGCAGCATCCGCCAGCTCGACCCCAAACTCGCCGCACAACGCCCGCTCTCGTTTTACGCCTATGGTTTGGGCGAAGTGCGGGCGCGACACGGTGCGGCGGAGCCGTCTGGTGCGGGAGCGCCCGCATCGCACCTCCTCCCGCAATCGGCTGGCTTCGCCAGTAACGTGTCGGAGGTGCAAGGCTGGATCTTGCCCGCCACGCACAGCGCTATTCTCGATGCCTTGTCGTCCTTCGGCATCCCCGTTTGCAGCGAGCGCGCGGTGGTGCAGGGCGCGCAGGCATTGGCCGATTTCCATGCCCGCATCGCCGCCAAACGCGACAGCTTGCCGTTCGATATCGACGGCGTGGTCTACAAGGTCAACAGCCTCGCGCTGCAACAACAGCTCGGCTTCGTCTCGCGCGAACCGCGCTGGGCGGTGGCGCACAAATTTCCGGCTGAAGAACAACTGACCACCGTGCGCGATATCGAGATACAGGTTGGGCGTACCGGAAAACTGACCCCGGTGGCCAAGCTGGCGCCGGTATTCGTCGGCGGCGTGACCGTGACCAATGCGACGCTGCACAACGAGGATGAGATCCGGCGCAAGGACGTGCACATCGGCGATACGGTGATCGTGCGCCGCGCGGGCGATGTGATCCCGGAAGTGGTCGGCGTGCTGGCCGAACGGCGTCCGCCGGATGCACGATCGTTCGTGATACCGACGCTGTGCCCGGTATGCGGCAGCCACGTGGTGCGCGAAGAGGGTGAGGCCGATGCGCGCTGCACCGGTGGCCTGTTCTGCCCCGCCCAGCGCAAGCAGGCATTGCTGCATTTCGCCAGCCGCCGCGCGCTGGATATCGACGGGTTGGGCGACAAGCTGGTCGAGCAATTGGTGGATGCCGGCATTGTAGACACGCCCGCCGATTTGTATAAACTCGAACTGCCCGCGCTGGCGAATCTGGAACGCATGGGCGAAAAATCCGCACTCAATCTGCTGGACGCGATCGAACACAGCAAGCGCACCACGCTGGCGCGATTCATCTACGCGCTCGGCATCCGCAATGTCGGCGAGGCCACCGCAAAAGATTTGGCGCAGCACTTCGGCTCGCTGGATAATCTGCTTGCCGCCGATGCAGAAAGCTTGCAGCAGGTGCGCGATGTCGGGCCGGTGGTGGCGCAGAGCATCGTGGATTTTCTGGCGGAAGCGCACAACCGCGAAGTCATCGCGCAGTTGCGTGCCAGCGGGTTAAGCTGGACGGAGCATGAACAGCGGCGCATGACAGAACTGCCCTTCAGCGCCAAGACCTTTGTGCTGACCGGCACCATGAGCAGCATGACACGCGAGCAGGCCAGGGAAAAACTCGAGGTGCTCGGTGCCAAAGTGAGCGGCAGCGTGTCGAAGAAGACCGATTATGTGGTGGCAGGAACAGAGGCAGGCAGCAAGTTGGACAAGGCGCACGAGCTGGGCGTGGCGGTGCTGGATGAACAACAGTTCCTGGCGTTGTTGGAACCGATCCAAAAAGCTTTTGGACGGGCGCCCGAATGAAGAAAATCACTAAAGCTGTTTTTGGTCATATCCGGCAAACGCATATGACAATTGGCTTAACATCCGCTAAACGTACGTCAGTCTGCGCCGCAATCGGCCTGTGCTGTGCCACCGAATTTTTTGTTGCTGAAATAAAATGAAGACAAGTGACATTCGTTTTTCCCATTATTTGCACCAGTTGAGGGCGCGCTTGCGCGACATCGGCATTCCCTTCAGGCGCTCCTTTGATGAGCCCCCGCTGCGCTCGGAGTTGTTCAGCGCCGGTCAGATGGAACAGCATGGCAAGCGTCTCGCGACCATGCACAAGCTGGCGCAGGTACGACTGCGGGAGCAGCTTCTGACGCGTTTGGCGGAGAATGAAGCGGTCCTGATCAGCGTCTGCGGCCGGCTCACAACGGCGGTAAAAGCGGATCAGCAGATCACGCCGGCCAGCGAATGGCTGCTCGATAACTTCTATCTGATCGAAGAGCAGATCCGTACCGCCAAGCGCCATTTGCCCAAGGGATACAGCCGGGAATTGCCGCGTTTATTGAATGGACCTTCGGCTGGATTGCCGCGTGTATTCGATATCGCGCTGGAAATCATCTCGCACGGTGATGGGAGGATGGATCCGGAAATCCTCAGCCGTTTCGTCGCGTCCTATCAGTCGGTCAGCGTGCTCAAATTGGGCGAGTTATGGGCCATCCCCATCATGCTGCGGCTGGCGTTGATCGAGAATCTGCGCCGCGTTGCCGTTCGCATCGACGCCGGCAGAGTGGACCGCGACCTCGCCGCCGAGTGGGCGGAGCAGATGACGGCGGTCGCGGAAAATGACCCGAAAAGCCTGGTGCTGGTGATTGCGGACATGGCGCGTTCGCACCCGCCGATGACGACCCCCTTTATATCGGAATTTACGCGCCGGCTGCAAGGACAAAGCCTCGCCCTGGCATTGCCGCTGACCTGGATTGAACAAGTGCTTGCCGAGTCGGGTCTGACCATCGAGCAGTTGGTGCAATCGGGAAACCAACTGCAGGCTGCCGACCAGGTTTCCATCAGCAACAGCATCTCAAGCCTGCGTTTTCTGGAAGGGGTGGATTGGCGCGAGTTCGTCGAAACGATGAGTGTCGTCGAGCAAACGCTGCGCGAAGATCCGAGCGGCACCTACGCTGAAATGGATTTCGCCAGCCGCGATCGCTATCGTCATGCGATTGAGAAGGTTGCGAAAACCAGCTCCCTCTCCGAAGCCGAAGTCGCGCGGCACGCGATCCGGCTCGCACAAGCGGCGCAGCCTGTCCAGCCGGTGCAGCCATTTGATCCTGCCCAGGCTGCACAGGTTATTCCGACTGCGCATCAGGATGGCGGCGAACGCGCGGCGCATGTCGGCTTCTATCTGATCGACCGGGGCTTGCGCGCACTCGAAATCAGTGCGCAGGTGCGTTTTTCACTTGCCGAAACGCTCGCGAAATCATGTTCCAGACGCCCATTGGGTCTGTATCTCGGCGCGATCGCGCTGCTCTCGCTGCTGTTCAGCGCGGGCCTGTTGGCGCAGGCCCAGGGCATGCCGGATGAAATGCGGGCACCGATAGGCCTGCTTGCACTGCTGGCGACCAGTCAGTTGGCGCTGGCCCTGGTGAATTGGCTGGTGACCTTGTTGGTGCGCCCGCATTCGCTGCCGCGCATGGATTTTTCCGCCGGCATTCCTGCGCAATCGCGCACGCTGGTCGTGGTTCCGACGATGCTCACCAGTTCGCAGAATGTCGACAACCTGATCGAGGCACTGGAAGTGCGCTTTCTGGGAAATCGGGACGACAATCTGTATTTCGGGCTGTTGACTGATTTTCTGGACGCGCAGGAAGAAACGCTCGCCGAGGACGAGCCGCTGCTGCGGCTGGCCCAGGCGAAAATCGAGGCGCTGAACGCAAAATATGGTGCTGCGGATAATGACATTTTTTTCCTTTTTCATCGCCCGCGCCGCTGGAATCCGCAGGAGCGGATCTGGATGGGCTACGAGCGCAAGCGTGGCAAGCTTTCGGACTTGAATGCATTGCTGCGCGGCAATGCCGGCGACCGTTTCTCTCTCATTGCCGGTGATACGACTTGTCTCGCGAATATAAAGTACGTCATCACCCTGGACACGGATACGCAGCTTCCGCGTGATGTCGCACGGCAGTTTGTGGGCGCCATGGCGCATCCGCTGAATCGCGCGCGCTACGACGCACAGCGGCAGCGGGTCTGCGCGGGCTACGGCATTCTTCAGCCGCGCGTCAGCGTGAGCCTGGAAGGCGCCAACCGCTCGCGCTATGCGCGATTGCATGGCATGGACTCCGGCATCGACCCCTATACCCGCGTCATCTCCGACGTCTACCAGGACGTGTTCGGCGAAGGTTCGTTCATCGGCAAGGGTATCTATGAGGTGGATACATTCGAGCAAGCATTGAATGAACGCTTTCCCGAGAACCGGATTCTCAGCCACGATTTGCTGGAAGGGTGTTATGCGCGCGCCGGCCTGTTGAGCGATGTGCATTTGTATGAGGATTATCCCGCGCATTACAGCGCGGACGTGAGCCGCCGGCATCGCTGGATACGCGGCGATTGGCAGTTGCCGGGGTGGCTGCTGCCTCGCGTTCCCGGCTCCGGAGCGCGCCGGCAGAAGAACCCGCTGTCGTGGTTGTCGCAATGGAAGCTCTTCGACAACCTGCGGCGCAGCCTGGTGCCGATGGCATTGACGCTGCTGTTGTTGCTGGGCTGGATCCTGCTTGAATCGCCCGGGTTTTGGACCTTGGCGGTGATCGGCATTATCCTGATTCCAACCTTGATCGCCTCTGTTCTGGGAATATTTCACAAGCCGCGCGAGGTGATGTTCAGCCAACATCTTGCCGCCACACGCGGCACGACCATACAAGGCTTGGCACAAGCAGCCTTTACCCTGGCCTGCCTGCCCTATGAGGCCTGGTTCAGCCTGGATGCGATCGTGCGCACGGCAGTGCGCATGTTGTTCACGCACAGACGACTGCTCGAATGGAACCCTTCGGGCGAAGCGGGGCGTAACAGCCGTATGGACTTCGCCGCCGCTTTGCGCGCGATGTGGGTCGCCCCGCTGATCGCCGTTGCCGCAACGCTCTATCTTCTGCTGTTCAAGCCCGCAGTGCTTGCCGTCGCGGTGCCTGTCCTGCTGCTGTGGCTGGGTTCACCCGCGCTTGCCTGGTGGATCAGCCAGCCGCTCCCGCGCCGCGAAGTGCGGCTGACGCGGGAGCAGTTCGACTTCCTGCGCAAGCTTGCGCGCAAGACATGGGCATTCTTCGAGACCTTTGTCGGCCCGGAAGATCATTGGCTGCCACCGGATAACTATCAGGAGTATCGCGGTGCCGCGGTTGCGCATCGCACCTCGCCAACCAATATGGGACTTGCGCTGCTCGCCAATTTAACGGCATACGATTTCGGCTACATTCCGGCCGGGCAACTTATCGAGCGCACGGCGAATACTCTGCGCACGATGGATGGCCTGGAACGCCACCGTGGTCACTTCTACAACTGGTACGACACCTTGTCGCTGCAACCGCTGCACCCCAAGTATGTTTCGACGGTGGACAGCGGAAACCTCGCCGGCCATCTGCTGACCTTGCGGCCGGGTCTGCTCGCGCTTCCCGATGACACTATCCTGGGGGCGCGATTGTTTGACGGACTCCGCGACACGCTGGCCATTCTGGTGGAGGCTGCGGCTGGCACTCCGTCGGCCCGGCTCGCTCAATTTCAGGCGGATTTTGCGACCGACTGCGCTTCCCGGCCAGGCACGCTGGCGCAAGCGTGCCTGTGCCTTGACCGGCTGGCGGGACGCGCGGCGGAGTTTGCCGACAGCCTCGATGTATTGTCTCAAAACGGTGGCGAAGCGGTGTCAGCGGAAGGGACACGGTACGCAGGAAGCGAAGTGTACAAAGAAGCACATGGGGATTCCACGCACCAACCGGCTCTGGATCACGCCAGCGCGGTGATCTCCGAGACGGCTTCCGGGAGCGATGCGAATTGGTGGGCGCGGACGCTGGCCCGGCAATGCCGCACCGCCCTCAATGAGTTGACGCATCTCGCACCGTGGCTATTGCTGCCGGCTGCGCCGGGCGGACTCGGCGACTACCCCGGTATCGGTGCAATCCCGACGCTGCGCGAATTGGCAAGCCTCGAAGCGGGAGTCCTGCCGGTCATCGAGCAGCAGCTCCTTGCGGGTACTGCGACACCCGCGGAACGCGAGTGGCTGCATGAATTTCGACGCTGCCTCACGGCCGCCGGCCACCGCGCCAAAGAGCGGGTGGCGGAGGTCGAACGGCTGATCCTGCAAGCCGGCGAGTTCGCGTGCATGGAGTATGGCTTCCTGTACGACAAGGCGTCGCGTCTGCTGGTGATCGGCTACAACGTGAGTGAGCTGCGGCGCGACACGAGTTACTACGACCTGCTGGCTTCGGAAGCGCGACTGATCAATTTCGTCGCGATTGCGCAGGGGCACGTGCCGCAGGAGAGCTGGTTTGCCCTAGGGCGGCTGCTCACGAGCGCCGGCGGCGAACCGATTCTTTTGTCGTGGAGCGGTTCGATGTTCGAGTACCTGATGCCGCTGCTGGTGATGCCGACCTTCGATAACACGCTGCTCGACCAGACCTATAAGGCGGCGGTGGCGCGGCAGATCGAGTATGGGCGGCAGCGCGGCGTGCCGTGGGGTATGTCGGAATCCGGTTACGAACTGGTCGACGTCCATCTCAACTACCAGTACCGCGCCTTTGGCGTGCCCGGCCTGGGACTCAAACGCGGACTTGCCGATGACCTGGTGATTGCGCCGTATGCCTCGGCGCTGGCGCTGATGGTGGCGCCCGAGGCGGCGTGCCTGAATCTGCAGCGACTCGCCGCAGCAGGGCTGGAAGGGAAATTTGGCTTGTATGAAGCCATCGATTACACCCCGGCACGTCAACGACGCGGCGAATCGAGCGCGGTGGTGCAGTCCTACATGGCGCATCACCAGGGGATGAGCCTGCTCTCCCTGGCCTATCTGCTGCTGGATCGTCCGATGCAGAAGCGCTTTGGGTCAGACCCGCTGTTTCAGGCGACTGTGCTGCTGCTCCAGGAACGGATTCCCAGGGCCACAGCGCTGTTTCCGCACATGGAGAAATTCTCCGACATTCGGCCGACTTCCGGCGCTGCGGAAGCATCGATTCGCGTTTTAAACAGCCCCGACACGCCGATACCGGAAGTGCAATTGTTGTCCAACGGCCGCTACCACGTGATGGTCACCAACGCCGGCGGCGGTTATAGCCGCTGGAAAGATCTCGCCGTCACGCGCTGGCGCGAAGACACAACGTGCGACCACTGGGGAACGTTCTGCTATCTGCGCGACGTGGGTAGCGGAGAAATCTGGTCGACCGCCTATCAGCCGACACTGAAACAGCCGCAGCATTACGAAGCGATTTTTTCCGGGGGGCGCGCCGAATTTCGCCGCCGGGATATTGTAGGCGATGGCGATTTCGAGACGCATACCGAGATCGTGGTGTCGCCGGAAGATGATATCGAATTGCGCCGCGTCCACCTCACCAACCGCGCCCGGACACGCCGCACCGTCACGGTGACGAGTTATGCGGAAGTGGTGCTTGCCGTACCCGCCGCAGATGCGCTGCATCCGGCCTTCAGCAATCTGTTTGTGCAGACCGAGATCATCGAGCCGCGCCAGGCGATACTCTGCACGCGCCGGCCGCGCTCGCGCAGCGAGCATGTGCCATGGATGCTGCACCTGATGGCAGTGCACGGGGCGGATGCCAGTGAAATTTCCTATGAGACGGATCGCATGCAATTCATCGGCCGCAGTCGCACGGCCGCCGACCCGCAAGCGCTGAGCGGCGCGGCAGCGACCCCGGGCGCGCTTTCCGGCAGCCAGGGATCGGTGCTGGATCCGATTGTCGCCATCCGTTATGCCATCACGCTCAATCCGCAACAAACGGTCACCGTCGATATGGTGACCGGCATGGGAGAAAGCCGCGACGCTGTGTTGGGGCTGGCCGAAAAATATCAGGATAAACGGCTTGCGGATCGCGTGTTCAAACTCGCGTGGACGCACGCACAAGTGGTGCTGCGCCAGATCAATGCCAGCGAGGCCGACGCGCAACTCTACGGGCGCCTGGCCAATTCCGTGGTCTATGCCAACTCCTCGCTGCGTGCCGATGCCGGCATTTTGAAGCAGAACCGCCGCGGGCAATCCGGCTTATGGGGCTACGCCATTTCCGGCGACTTGCCCATCGTGCTGTTGCAGATTGGCGACGCGGCCAATATCGAATTGGTGCGTCAACTGGTGCAGGCGCACGCCTACTGGCGTTTAAAAGGGCTGGCGGTGGACCTGGTGATCTGGAACGAAGATCGCGCCGGTTACCGGCAACTGCTCCAGGATCAAATCATCGGCTTGATTGCAGCGGGGGCCGAGGCGCATGTGATCGATCGGCCGGGCGGCATCTTCGTGCGCCACGCGGAACAGATATCGAACGAAGACCGCATTTTGTTCCAATCGGTCGCGCGCGCCATTATCAGCGACAGCCGGGGAACGCTGACGGAACAGATTAACCGCCGCAGCCTGAAGGATGTGAAGGTGCCGCGCTTCCAGCCGACCCGCAGCCACCGCGCCGAATCCCCGGCCGGCCCCGAGCTGCCGCAGCGAGAGCTTATTCTTCACAACGGGCTGGGCGGGTTCACGCCGGACGGGCACGAGTACGTCATCACCACCACGGCCGCGCACGTGACGCCCGCGCCGTGGGTGAATGTGCTGGCGAATGCGCATTTCGGCACGGTCATTTCCGAGAACGCCCAGGCCTATACCTGGAGCGAGAACGCGCATGAGTTCCGCCTCACGCCCTGGCACAACGACCCGGTTTCCGATGCGGGCGGAGAAGCGTTCTATCTGCGCGATGAAGAGAGCGGTCATTTCTGGTCGCCCGCGCCGCTGCCCAGCCGAGGCGCGAATGCTTATGTCAGCCGGCACGGATTCGGCTACAGCGTGTTCGAATATAGCGAAGGGGGCATCGCCTCCGAGTTGTGGGTATACGTGGCGCTGGATGCAGCGGTCAAGTTCTCGGTGTTGAAAGTGCGCAACGTCTCGGGCCGGCCGCGGCGGCTCTCCGCGACCGGCTACGTGGAATGGGTGCTGGGCGATTTGCGGCCAAAATCGACGATGCACGTGACCACCGAAGTGGATGCCGGCAGCGGTGCGCTGTTCGCGCGCAACCCTTACAACACGGAATTCGCCGACCGGATTGCTTTCTTTGATGTGGATGACGCAAGCCGCACGATCAGCTGCGACCGCGCCGAGTTCATCGGCCGTAACGGTTCGCTCAAAAATCCGGCGGCGATGGCACGCGCGCGGCTTTCCGGCAAGGCGGGGGCTGGGTTGGATCCCTGCGCCGCAATCCAGGTGACCTTGGATTTGGCCGACGGAGAAGAACGCGAGATTGTGTTCCGGTTGGGCCAGGCCGGAAGACGCGGCGCCGATGATGCGCGCCAGATGGTGCGCCGCTTGCGCGGATCGGCTACCGCGCGCGACGTGCTTGAGGCGGTGTGGCAATACTGGAATCATACCCTCGGCGCGGTGCAGGTGGAAACGCCCGACGCGTCTCTGAACGTGCTGACCAACGGCTGGCTCGTGTACCAAACGCTGGCCTGCCGCCTGTGGGCGCGCAGCGGCTATTATCAATCGGGCGGCGCCTTCGGTTTCCGCGACCAGTTGCAAGACGTGATGGCGCTGGTTCACGCCGAGCCGCAACGCGTGCGCGAGCAGTTGCTGTTGTGCGCGGCGCATCAGTTTGTGGAAGGCGATGTGCAGCATTGGTGGCATCCGCCGTCGAGCCGCGGCGTGCGCACCCATTGTTCCGACGATTATCTGTGGCTGCCATTGGCGGTGTGCCGCTATGTACACTGCACCGGCGATACCGGCGTACTGGATGAATCCATGCGCTTCCTCGAAGGCCGTCCCGTCAGCCCCGAGGATGACTCATATTACGATCTGCCGGGACACTCCACCGAGTCGGCCAGTTTGTACCTGCATTGTGTGCGTGCTATCCAACACGGCTTACGCTTTGGCGAACATGGCATGCCGCTGATCGGCTCCGGGGACTGGAACGACGGCATGAACCTGGTGGGCTTGCACGGCAAGGGCGAAAGTGTCTGGCTTGGCTTCTTCCTGTATGAAGTGCTGATGCGCTTCAACGAATTGGCCGAGCGGCAGGGCGACGTGGCCTTTGCCGAACAGTGCCGCAGCGAAGCCGCGCAACTGCGCCACCGTATCGAGGCAAACGCCTGGGATGGCGGGTGGTACCGCCGCGCTTACTTCGACGACGGCACCCCGCTGGGGTCGGCGGCCAACGCCGAATGCCAGATCGATTCGATCTCGCAAAGCTGGTCGGTGCTCTCAGGCGCGGGCGACGCAGCGCGTTCGCGCCAGGGCATGGATGCCGTCTATGCGCGCCTGGTGCGGCACGATGATGCGCTGATCCAACTCCTTGATCCGCCGTTCGACACATCGGATATGGATCCGGGCTACATCAAAGGTTATGTTCCAGGCGTGCGCGAAAATGGCGGGCAATACACCCATGCCGCAATCTGGACCGCGATGGCGTTCGCCGCCCTGGGCGACAGCCGGCACGCGTGGGAACTGTTGGCCATGATCAATCCCGTCAACCATGCAAAATCGGCAGCGGGCGTGGCGATCTACAAAGTCGAACCCTACGTGGTCGCCGCCGACGTCTACGCGGTTACGCCGCATGCCGGTCGCGGGGGATGGAGCTGGTACACGGGTTCGGCCGGCTGGATGTACCGGCTGATTGTGGAATCCCTGCTCGGCCTGAGACTGGAAGCGGATAAACTGTATTTCGCCCCTTGCTTGCCAGCGGATTGGAATGTGTTCAAGCTGCACTACCGCTATCGGGAGACGGCCTACCATATCGCTGTGACGCAAACGGATGCCGCTGATGCTGCGCAGAGCGGCGCGATGCGCGTGACGGTGGATGGCGTCGAACGCCCCGACAATATCATTCCACTGATCGACGACCGCCGGGATCACGCGGTCGAAGTGAGAATAATGGCACTGCCCCCAGTCCACCAATAACCAGGGAGATAAACATGAGCATGACTTCAAGCTTCGCCCTGCCGGTTTCGCTGATCGCCGGCATTCTCGTTCCGGCTGTGCCGTATTTGCCGGATTACGCCGTCGCAATATATAAACGGGGAGTCAATCAATGAAACGCATTACCAAGGCCGTTTTTGGTTCCGGCCGCCCATTCGGGCTTAACCTGCACTGCAGGTTAGCCTTCGCCGAAAACGGCCTTGATTGCGCCAAGGAATATCTTATTCCTGAAAATTTAAATGGAGCGTCAATAGATGAAACGCATAACTAAGGCCGTTTTTCCGGTTGCCGGCATGGGCAGCCGTTTTCTGCCGGCCACCAAGGCCAGCCCGAAGGAAATGATGCCGGTGGTGGACAAGCCGCTGATCCAGTATGCGGTGGAAGAGGCGGTGGCAGCGGGCATCACCGACATGGTGTTCATCACCGGGCGCAACAAGCGCGCCATCGAGGATCATTTCGACAAGGCCTACGAGCTGGAAGCGGAGCTTGCCGCGAACAACAAGGATAAATTGTTGAGCCTGGTTCAGGAGGTCATTCCCAGCTATATCAATTGCATCTACATCCGCCAGTCTGACCCGCTGGGTCTGGGGCACGCGGTACTGTGCGCGCAGCCGGTGGTCCAGGATGAGCCGTTTGCGGTGATCCTGGCAGACGATTTGATCGATGGCGAGCCGCCCGTCATGAAGCAGATGGTGGACATATTCCGGCAATACCAGTGCTCGATCCTGGGTGTGCAGGAGGTGCCGCGCGAGCTGACCCACCAATACGGCATCGTCCGCAGCACGCCGCTGGAGGAGGATCTGGAGCAGGTGAGTGGCATCGTCGAAAAACCCAAACCGGCAGACGCGCCGTCGACGCTGGCCGTGGTGGGACGCTACATCCTCACGCCGCGCATCTTTCATCACCTGGCAAAAGTGCAGGCCGGCGCAGGCGGGGAAATCCAGTTGACCGACGGCATTGCCGCGCTGATGCAGGAAGAAAAGATGCTCGCCTATCGCTTCAAGGGCAAGCGCTATGACTGCGGCTCGAAATTGGGCTATTTGAAGGCGACCGTGGCATTGGGGCTGAAGCATCCGGAAGTGCGCGACGAGTTCGCCGTGTACCTGAAGGGTTTGAAATAAGCCGTGACGATTTCCATCCAGCGCGCCCGCGACATCCTGCAACAGGCAGAGTTGCTGTACTCACATGAGCAGGTGCAGGCGGCACTTCATGAGGTCGCAAGGCAGATCAACACCGCGCTGGCGGATACGCACCCGCTGGTATTGTCGGTGATGGGCGGCGCGGTGGTGTTCAGCGGGCAGCTGCTGCCGCTGCTCGATTTTCCGCTGGATTTCGATTATGTGCATGTGTCGCGTTACGGGGATGCGCGGCAGGGCGGGGCGATGCACTGGAAGGTGGCGCCGCACGAGAATGTGCGCGGTCGCGTGGTGCTGGTGCTGGATGATATCCTGGACGAAGGCGAGACCCTGCATGCGATCAAACAGCGGGTGCTGGAACTCGGTGCGACGGCGTTCTACAGCGCGGTCTTCGCGGACAAGGACAACGGCAAAACCAAGCCCATCTGCGCCGATTTCATCGGCATGACACTGCCGAACCGTTTCGTGTTCGGTTATGGCATGGACATCCACGGCGCGTGGCGTAATCTGCCCGCGATCTATGCGGTTAAAGAGTAGTACAAAAACTTTCACCACAGAGACACAGAGAAAAGCAAAACAGAGAAAATGACCGAGTCAAGGTGATGCGTGCTTGGTTTGGTTTTGACGTTCTCTGTGTTTCTGTGTCTCTGTGGTAGATTTTCAGCAGTTGATTTTGAATTGGAGTATTTAATGTTAGCAATCATCGGCGGTACCGGGCTTACCGAACTCGCCAATCTTAAAATCACCCACCGGCAAGTGATCCGCACGCCCTATGGCGAACCTTCCGGCCCGATGACCTTCGGTACCATCAAGGAACACGAAGTCATGTTCCTTGCACGTCACGGTTACGGACACACCATCCCGCCGCACATGGTCAACTACCGCGCCAACCTGTGGGCATTCCGCGATCAGGGCGCGCAGCGGGTGATTGCAGTCTCCGCCGTCGGCGGCATCCGCGCCGATCTGGTGCCGGGCACATTGGTGGTGCCGGATCAGATCATTGATTACACGCATGGCCGCGCTTTTACCTTCTTCGACGGAAGCGAAAAGGCGGTCACCCACATCGACTTCACCCTGCCTTACAGCGCCGATTTGCGCAGTGAATTATTGGCGGCAGCGCGGCACGCAGGCGAGCCCTGTGTTGATGGCGGCGTGTATGCCGCCACCCAGGGGCCGCGTCTGGATACGGCAGCGGAGGTTGATCGTTATCAGCGCGACGGGGCTGACATGATTGGCATGACCGGCATGCCGGAAGCCGCGCTGGCGCGTGAACTGGGATTGGACTACGCCGCCATCGCTGTGGTGGTCAACGCTGCGGCGGGGCGGGGCAGCAGTACCGATTCCATCGCGCTGGACCAGATCGGCCCGGTGGCGCAGGCCGCGATGGTGCGCGTGCGCAAGATTATCGAATGCGTGGTGGAATGCGATGGCAGCTAACAAGGATTGTCTTTCGCGTTTGCGCTCTCTCCCGCGCGCGGGAGAGAGTTGGAGAGAGGGAAAGGATATGGAACATGCCCGTTAGAGAGGTACTGCGCATGGGCGATCCGCGCCTGCTGCAACCCTCCGCGCCAGTGAGCGATTTCGGCAGCCGCGAGCTGCGCGGCCTGCTCGCCGACATGCGCGACACCATGCGTGCGCTCGATGGTGCGGGTCTTGCGGCACCGCAGGTCGGCGTCGGTCTGCGCGTGGTCATCTTCGGTGTGGAAAAAAATCCGCGCTATCCCGATGCGGAATCGGTGCCGCAGACCGTACTCATCAATCCCGTACTCACCCCCCTAACCGAGGCGATGGAAGAAGGCTGGGAAGGCTGCTTGAGCGTACCCGGCATGCGCGGTCTGGTGCCGCGCTATACCTATCTGCGCTACCAGGGGCGCGATCAGTACGGCGCATTGATCGACCGCAGCGTGAGCGGATTCCACGCGCGCGTGGTTCAGCATGAATGCGACCATCTCGACGGCGTCCTCTATCCGATGCGCATCAACGACCTGCGCAACTTCGGCTATAGCGATGTGCTGTTTCCGGAACGGGAATTGCAGGACGAATAGTTTTGGCCACGCAGGGGGTGGGTTTGAGCCCCACTTTTTTTTATATCGAGATTTAGCCTGAATTTTGCATAAAGAGGGCGCGAAGGACTGCAAGTATTTGATAGAGTTGCGGTTACCAGACCAACAGCTCGTACAACCCAAACAGCCTTCTGCCCATGCCGAATTCTACCCCAGCCCAACTCCGTTTTTCTCCATCCGCAGGCTTTTCCATCCGCGCCGATTTCGCCGGCGGAGGATTGTCTTCCGACCTGGGGCCGTTGCTGCTGCGGGGTGTGGATCGGCAAATCGGACTGACTGCACGGCTGGTTGCGGCACTGGTTGATCGCCACCCAAGCTATGTCATACATTCTTCCCGCGAAGTCCTCACGCAACGCCTGTTCCAGATCGCCTCGGGCTACGAGGACGGCAATGACTGCCAGACACTGCGCCATGATCCGATGTTTCGTTTGGGCGCGGGGCGCAAGCCTTTCGATGCAGATGCGGCACTTGCCTCGGGCGCGACGATCTCGCGCTTTGAACATGCCGCCACCCGCGGCGATGTGTACCGCGCCAGCCGCGCCTTGGTGGCGCAGTACATCGCGGGATTCGCCACGCCTCCCAAAGCACTGGTGCTCGATCTCGATCACTCCGAAGATCAGGCACATGGACAACAACCGCTGGCTTTCTACAATCAGCACTACCGTAGTACCTGCTACTTGCCGCTGTTCATCTTCGACGGCTTGAGCGGTGCCCTGGTCACGGCGGTGCTCCGTCCCGGCAAGCGGCCCACGGGCGCCGAGAATGCGATGATCTTTGGCCGGGTGCTGAAGCTGATTCGTCAGCACTTCCCCGATACCCATATCCTCGTTCGCGGTGACGGGCATTTCTCCAATCCGGAACTGATGCGTCTGATCGACGAGATGCCCAATACCGATTTTCTGTTCGGCTTGGCGGGCAATTCAGTCCTGAACCGGTTGGCCGAACCCACTTTGCAGCAGGCACGTGCGTTGTATGCGCAACGTCAGGCTTTCGGCGAGTGCGCCCCGATTCGGCTGTATGAGGAATTCGATTATGGTGCGGCCTCCTGGTATAGGCCGTTCCGAGTGGTGCTCAAGGCCGAGGTGATGGCGTTGGGCGACAATCCGCGCTTCGTGGTGACCTCGATGCGCTTGCCCGAACCGCAAGCCATTTACGCCGATCTGTATTGCGCACGCGGGCAGGCCGAGAATTTCATCAAACACGTCAAGTGTGATCTGGCCTCCGATCGCACTTCATGCACGACTTTCCTGGCCAACTGCATGCGTTTGATCTTGCACTGTGCCGCTTATGTGTTGCACCAGCAGTTGCGCACCCAGGCGCTCCAGCACACCGAGTTGGCCGCAGCGCAGCCAAAGACGGTCATGCTCAAGTTGTTCAAGGTGGCCGCTCAGGTCAAACAGTACAAGGATCGGATCGTCTTGCACTTGCCTTCTGCTTATCCGTTCAAGCATCTTCTTCATACGCTTACCGAGCGGTTGTATCTGTCAAAGCCTGTCTTGAGCGCGGTCGAAAGGCCGCTCTTCTCCAATTCTTCCTGAGTTCGACACGTCAGTCAGGCCTGCCGTGAATTTGCCGAACACCTTCCATTCATAATCGATTGCTCGCGCCACCCAAAGAGTTGGGGTTGGGGGGCTTTGCGCTGCGTTTCGGTTACGTGCTGAATTCAATGGTTCCTCTGCTGTAACTTGGTTTGTGCAAAGATCGGGTTAGACATCATGTATTGACCTACCGCACCTCAAGCGACACGGATTAAGCTTGTGGCTCCGTAAAACCACAGGCTCAGAGCCGAAATTAAGGGGATAGGTCATGAAAGAGTTTAGCAAATACGTCGGGCTGGATGTACACAAAGAAACGATAGCGGTATCGGTGGCGGAAGCCAATGGTGGGGAATTGCGCTACCTCGGGGAAATCGCCAATACGCCGGAGGCACTTGATAAGCAGGTCAAGCAGCTCAGGAAGGGCGGAGCAGATTTATCTTTCTGCTACGAGGCCGGGCCATGTGGATACGGCATCCACCGGCAACTCACCGACCTCGGCTGGGATTGCCAGGTGGTCGCGCCATCCTTGATTCCGAAGAAAGCGGGCGACCGGGTCAAGACCGACCGGCGCGACAGCTTGATGCTGGCGCGGCTGCACCGGGCGCGCGAAGACATGAAGCACTTGCAACGGCAAGCCAAGCAGCGCCTGCTGGCGTTCCTGCTGCGGCACGGCAAACGTTATGGTGGCAAGAGCAACTGGACGCAGGCGCACTATCGGTGGATGGAAGAAGTGAAGTTCGAGCATCCGGTGCAGCAGATCGTGTTCCATGAATATGTGGATACGGTCAAGGCGATGACTAAACGTGTCGCGGCGCTCGACAAACAGATCGAGCGCGCGGCAGCCGAATCGGTATTCTGGCCGGTGGTCGAAGGCTTGATGGCCTTGCGCGGGGTGAACCTGTTGACGGCCACCACGATCGTGGCCGAGATCGGCGACTTGCGGCGCTTCGCCAGCGTGCCGCAACTGATGGCCTATCTGGGCGTGGTTCCCAGCGAACACTCCAGCGGCGGGACCAAATCGCGCGGTGGCATCACCAAGACCGGCAACGGCCATGTGCGCCGGGTACTGGTGGAAGCGGCCTTGACCTATCGCCACCCCGCGAGGAAAACCGCCGTCTTGCAACGGCGTGCCGAGCAGACCTCGGAGGCGGTACAAGAGATTGCATGGAAGGCGCAAACGCGCCTGTGCGGGCGTTACCGGCTATTCGAGGCCAGAGGCAAATTGAAGGTGCAGGCGTGCACGGCAATCGCACGAGAACTGGCTGGCTTTATCTGGGCGATCGGGCAAGTGCTGCCGCAACCGGCAGCCAGTGCGTAAAGGAGAAATCATCATGCGTGTGCAGTGTGTCGGTAGCAGAATGGGCAACGGTGGGAGAACCCTCGACCGGACTAGTACCATGTAACACTTATAGCTTCGGATAAAGACGCGTCAGTTTGATCCGCGCGTCCGAGGTTGTAAACTGCCAGTTAATTTTCTTCAAGCTGTTGTTTCGATCTTGCTCCCATGCAACCACTT
>Ga0210027_1002248_pt1 | contig 16961 bp, 20 predicted proteins | sample CryGeymeta201510_FD_183978 | JGI IMG/M metagenome (GOLD analysis project Ga0210027, IMG submission 183978) | Groundwater microbial communities from Crystal Geyser aquifers in Utah, USA - Crystal Geyser metaG 2015-10 (SPAdes) (version 2) | ecosystem: Environmental > Aquatic > Deep subsurface >...
ACAGTCTCCAACCCCGCGCCACAGCCAAAGTAATTGTTAATAATTCAAACATAAAGCGCAACTATCCCTGGGAAATTATTTCCACTATTAAATAATAAAACATCTACTTAACACCAATTTTCTCAAATTCAATGTGTCTAATGGTTTACTAAATTTTCTGCCTTTTAGTAAAAAACAACAGCACCTATGTCCAATGTCAGTTTATTTCATAGAAAAAATGATATGGTAAGAAGGGCGATGGAGGCACATCAAAATTATTCAAAAAATTCTTCAGTGTACCAACAAATCCAAATAGTCCGACTATCAAAAACAAACAAATAATCAATTTTCCACGCTTATATTCTTGAAGCTGAATCGTAGAAATATAACAAAAAAATACAAATAAAATTAACAACTGAAATCTTAGTCCAGCATAGGTTACTCTCGCGAGTAAAAACGCCAATACCTCTGCCACGAACAGAAAAAAGAATCTTTTGCAAAATGCCAGATCAGCGAGAAAAAGACACAAATAACAAGCCAAAAAAATTGCTAGCGGCCACAATCCAGAAGTAGCATTTGGCGATTCAAAAATTCCATATGACAAAAATTTAGACGCAAGGTGGTCTTGAAATGCAACAAATAAAAGCGCTAACAATGGTGCTAAATAAATTATATTTATAAATCGTAAACGTCTAACTTGAAGTAAAAATAACACCAGCAATCCGGACACCTGAAGACTTAAAGAAATAGATATCAATGCCAGTGAACTCAATCTCTTATTAGAATCTAATTTGTCCGAAGCATGTTTTGCAAGCAAAAAGGCCAAGCCATATCGAAGCCCATTCATTGACATATCGTAGAAAAATACAGGAAATATAAGTAATGAAAATATCAAAATATTTTCAGCTTTTTTTGAAAATAAAACAAAACAGTACAAAGTAATCAAAAATGATATAAAGTTTATAACTAATCGAGGGTCTTCAGTAAAAAAAACAAGAAGTTTCAACAACCAAAAAAATCCAATCTCCACATGTAAATCTTCATAAGTGATATCACTTCCGTTAAGAAAATTTCCAGCCATTTGCAAATAGTTTTCTGTGTCTGTACCAACATCCCCACGCAAACCAACAAGTAAGATAGCAGGAAGCAATCCAATAAAAAAAAGTAATCTTGTCGAAAGAATACTATATTTCCAATTAATTACTAATAATAATGGAGAATAAAAAAGAAGAAAAAAATACGATGCAATATAAACGTACATACTAATAAGGCAAACTATTTATGCAATAGATAGGTGCAAGAACCTATTAATCAGCAATTAATTTTCAAAATGTTACACAGAGTGGTTCGGGTATCGCGCAGAATAAGAACACCAAAAAAAGTTACACAGCACAAAATTTATTATTTATTGCGGCCCACATGTTTATAGGGCAACCTTAATAGGACAAAATAAAATAGAGCGAGGTTTCCTCTGTTTTTAGAATTTTGTGTTTTGAAAATCATGTTTGTGTCCAATATGGGGGTAAACCTCTCGTGCGTCTACCAATATCTAGAATATTCCTCGTCAATCTCTCACCAAGCACCTTCCATAACACTAGCCGTATATACACCCTTGCCAGTGCCAGCAACCACACAGCTTTAGGCAGATACTGCCCGTGCATACGCTGTGTTCGTCTACACTCACGCAACAGCACCAACGAATTTCCAGGACTGCTGCTGATGCCACCCTGCCTCATTCCTGAGATAACGATGCCCGGCACAAAAAAAGGTTCCGTTATTTTTAACTCGCGCATCAATAACTCATAATCACCCGCGATGCGAAAGGACTCGTCGAATTTACCGTGCCTTTCGAACAGGCTCCGACGGTGCATTACAGCTTGATGCGGCATAGACATGATTTGCTTGAAGCGCGTACTTATTCTTTCCCAAGGTTCTCCGACCGGATACAGATTCCCCCCGTTGTTATTTAGAAGCATAACCTGACCATAAGCCACACGGATGTCAAGTGGAAGTTTTTCCAATTGCGCGCTTACTTGCTTTAATACTTGATCATCCCAAAAAAAATCGTCCGCCCCAAGAAAACAAACCCACTCCCCTTTTACCTGCTCCAACCCTTTGTTCCAAGCATTATAAATTCCCTTGTCTGACTCTGAAATCCAATAATTTATCTGATCTTGGTTGCTTCTTAACAATTCGACCGTCCCATCGCTGGAGCCCCCATCAATAATAATCAACTCTTTGTTTTGATAAGTTTGATGCACGACACTATCGATGCACTGCTGCAAGGTTTTAGTTCCGTTGAAAACGGCGACAATGATGGAAATTAAAGGTGAAGAATTATTAGTCATAGTATTAGTTAGTAGCGCCTGCCAATTTTTTTAATCATCATCGGCAATCATTAGCCCTTCTTGTAATTTAGTCTTTGATTGCCATTCGCGACTATTCAACAAGGTGACATTCAGCGAGGTAGTGGGCCGTCACAAAAACGACGAGGAGCCCAATTTGCCGCCCGGATGGCGCTTGGCTGAGGTACATTGCTAATCAGGAAAAATTTCTCTTTTATATAAGCCAAAGAACTATGCATCGTTGATTTAGTTTTTAGGCAACTTCTAAGAAGCTGCATTAAATGTGTCGCCACCCATATTCAGAGAGTATTAGGAGATCGCTGAGAAGCTTTTCCACAACATGACCGACTACTTCAGAAGTAGACGCTATTTTTTATCACCGAAAGACTTTCATTCAAGCGCTTAGTTAACTTTAATCACATTATTTTTATAAATAACTACAATTTTTCGGTAATCTTGACCGCCACATGCTTAAACGCATGGAAAAGCAACGTTACTATTTCAGTCAGCGAACCACGTCCTTCGTACTCAATCATATACACCACTGGGCTCCTCCAGCTACGATACAGTTTTATTTCCTGAAGCCAACCGTACGCTAAATAATTAATCCAAGCTTTACGGTCAATGCTTTTATTTAAGAATAAAGCGATGGCTGAGCGATAACCCTTACTAACCTCGTTGTTTGAATTTTCAATCGAAAATGAACCAGCATGCGCTCGGAAATAGGCCAGAGGCATTTCGACATTAGCCACATAGGGATAATTATGTGCCGTTAATAGCAAAGTCATGACATCGGGGCCAGCGCCATTTTTTTCAAATTGTCTCGGTGTTGATGTTGGAAATGTAGTGTGTAGATTTTTTAATAAATCATGGGTGCGAATTAAAACAGCCCCAGGGCTCACAGGTGCCTTACCTGATAGCACAAGATTTAAAAAATGAGTTGAACTTAATCTTGAAGAATCAGCCTGTGAGTAAGCAATAACCGACTCATCTCTGGATTTTCCGATACGAGCAGCACAATATACCAGCCCTACTTCTGAACCATCTAATTTCGGCACCATCTCGCACAAGCAATTCGGCTCCAAGGAATCATCACTGAACAAGATTTTGCTGAGTGCCCCTTTGGCCTCTTGCGCGCAACGTGGAGTCGCAGGGTGTCAGGTCTTGTATTAACGTATCCCATTTAATCATTTTCATGTTCTTTAACCGTACGGCTGACGGTGGAGTAATGTACGCCAAAATGTTGGGCGATTGCTGCCATGGTGTGTTGGCCTGATAGATAGGCTTTTGCCATGGCTTGGCGCGGTGGGTAATTTAGTTCAAAATCTTGCAAAGGCTGGGTCATCCAGCGGCGCTGGGTGCGCGGGATTTCATCTAGCGATGGCTTGCCCTCTATTTGCGCCTGCATTTTTTTAACAAAATCGCTCGACCCGAGGTAAATTTGTCCCTGCAATTTTACCCACACACTGGGCAATCTGGCACCCTGATGGACAAATTCGACATAAGCGGCAATGGCGTTGGTGCGTTGCGCACTCAATTGGGCAAGTATCCAATCCGTTTGCAGCCAAGCGGGCGTGGGCACTTGCCCGCAGCAAGCCAAATAGCTACTCCAGGGCCAATCTTCGAGTCGCTTCACCATGTTGGCACGCAACGGGTTAAGCACCACATAACGCGCCAGCTCTAGCAAATAGCTTTCTCTTTCAACCAAGACTGCCTTGTAACGCCCTTGATATACGTGCCCCACGCGCGAATGTGCGCGATTAAATCGTTGCGTATAAACACCATTTAGCTGGCGCATGCCTTGTGCCAAATTCGCCTCAGGTGTCTCCAAAATAATATGGTAATGATTGCTCATTTGACACCAGCCGTGGCAAACCCAGTTGAACCGCTCGCACACTTGTTCAAACACCGCCAACCAACAACGGCGATCTTCGTCCGTCAAATAAATATTCTCACGCCCATCGCCCCGCGATGTCACATGATAAACCCCACCCGCCAACTCAATTCTTAAAGGACGCATTCGAAATAAACCATGCTGAGATTAATGTGGCAATGCAAGACCTGACACCAGTTATCAGTTATGACGCAGCACCACTTATGCGAAAAGCTGAGTCTAATTGACCACGATTTTCGGACTCATCCAAAAGCTCAAGATAAAGCTTTTTGTATTGATCTGCAGCCACGTGCGAACCAAACACATCCGCGGCTCTTTGACGAGCTTGTCTACATAGCCGGTCGAATTCATCTTGTGGTTGTTCAACTACCCATCTTATGCCGGCGGCAAGGTCAGCGGGATCAAATGGCTTGGCTTTATAACCCGTCATTTGATGCGTGACTATATCTTTTGGCCCGGTAGCATCAAAGCAAACCACCGGTGTGCCGCATGCCATAGATTCAACCAGTGTCTTGCCGAAAGCCTCCATGCGGGATGGTGCAACAAAAACATCTGCAGCAGAGTAGGCCAGCCGCAACGAGATAGTGTCGGCAAGGTAGCCCAAGCTAGTGTGTTGGGCGCCAAGTCTTTCTAATTCTAATGCCTGTGTATTGGTATTGCCGAAAATAACGATATGAATATCAGACGAATCTAACGATTTGGTCGATTCAATGAATAAATCGTAACCTTTATAGAAATCTGTAATGTTTGCCGCACCAACAAGTACTATTTTTTTATTAGATGGCAGTCCAAGAATCTCACGTGCATTAGTACGATTTACTGGGAAGAACTGATTGGTATCGATATTGTTGGCAATGGTATCTATTTTAAAACCACTAAAAACAAAGGAATCTCTTGCACACGAGCTTAACCATTCACTAATTCCAATTAGTCGCATTCGTTTGTTTAAACATCTACGTTTATGTGAAACGACGAGGCGAGAGAGATCATGTTTAAATTGGCTTCCTAACTGGGGACATTTGCCACAGCCGGTGCGGTATTGCTCACAGTCCATTGCATAGTGGCAACCACCTGTCAGTGGCCACATGTCACGCATGGTCCAAACAATGGGTTTATCAATCTTGCTCAAGGTTTGCATACTAACAAGGCCATTAATCCAATGTAGATGCACAATATCTGCAGCTACATAGGCAGGGTGCTTCGTAAAGTCGACTCCCTCGAAGCCTGTGTTAAAAATAATATTTTTTCTATTTTTATATAAACCTTTTAGTAATCCACCTAATCTAGGTAAAAGCATAAATTTTAGTTTCTGCCACGAAGACTTTGCTAAAGAAATTACAGACGAATCACCAAGATCAGATCGGCTACTTGTCATCAAGACTGAATCAATGCCAGCTGCCCGTTGTGCTTGATGCAACCAATATGCACCTCGCGCAGCGCCGCCGTTTAATTCGCCAGCAACAAGATGAAGTACTTTTAATTTTTTGGTCATTGGGGTCATCAGCTATTTGGATGTGGGCCAAGGGAAGCATGGGGTTGGGCAAAAAGTGCGGCTGGTTCTTTTAAAAAGCCGCTAGCATGGTTTTTCACACCGCGGGTTGTGTATTGCTGCCATCGGTCTGCCCGCGTCGTTGGTGCCAACCTTGTAAAAATGCCATTGCAACAAGCCAAGCAGTGGATTGAAGTGGTAGCTATAGCCGGTAGCCACCACCGCACCAAAGATGACGATGGCGGGCACCCACACCTCCCAATTGAGCGCGACATACTGCGCAGTAAACAGCGGCAAGAGGTAGAGCAACAAGAAGCCCATGTTCTCACGGTCAGCGACTTCGACGCTGGTGGCAACAAAGCTGATGCGTTCAAGCTGCGTTTTTGCATAGTGCAGCACGCCCAGACTGATCACAACCAATGCCACCACCAGCACGACCAAAACAAGCGCCTGCCGTGCTTCACCAGCCCGATACGCAACCCAGGCGTAGCTGAGTAGCACTGGCGCGATGGCGGTGCTGGTTAAGAGGAGTTTGGCTAGCCAGTTAAGCATGGTGGGGCCGAAATTAGCGTTTTAGCATTTCAAGCGTGTGCAAACCAAACCATGCCCGAAACAACGGCACCCGCCGGAATCATTCGGGCAAAAAACTTGAGCAGGTTGACTTTGAAGATGCGCGAGTACATCACGAAGTAAGCCTGAAAAAAGTTGAAGTGAAAGGCTGTCACCAGCGCCCACGCCATAGCAATCATGTCACGCTGGACGATGCCCCAAATGATAGCGGCAACCATCACGATGGCGGACAAAAAACCGCTGATAAAAAGCAGGTCGGGGCGGTTCATGGTTTGGAAGAAGCTGCCACTGGTCGACAACACAATTTGCACCGGTATGGCAATGGCCAGCACATGAATCAGGGGCACCACACCTGCCCAATTAGGGCCGAGTGCCACTTTGACAATGATGTCTGCAAGCAGAAACATGGCTAGACCAGCGGCTGCGCCTAACAGGGACAGCTTGAATGTGAAATCGCGGTGAATGTGTTCTATTTTTTCAACGTCGTGGGCATATTGCCGCAGCACGGGTTGTATGGCAGGTGTGAAGGCATGGGTTAACAGTTGCAAGGGGTAGGCCATGAGTTGGTAGGCTTTTTCATACACACCGAGTGAACTGGCACCCAAGTATTTGCCGACCAAAATGTTGTCCAGATTACGCGAAAAATAGTTGATGAAGTTAAACCCGAATTGGTACATTGAAAACGACAACAGCGGTTTGATGGCAGACAGTTTTTTACCCAACACCGGGCGACCAAATTCTGTGGCACCTGAAAAATAGTATGCAGCCATGAAACCCACTACCGCGCCAAATACCGCCCTGGAGGCCAGCGCGTGCAGTGGGTCAATAACATGCATCAAAAGCACTGCAGCCAGCGTAGAAGCCACCTGGCCGCACAGGCCAGCCACGGCCATGTGGTAGAAAGCTTGTTGCCGCATCAAAAAAGCATTGGGCACAATGCCAGCCGCCGAGAAAAACAGGCCGACCGTCACATAAGGGATAACTTCATCCACCCTGGGCAAACCATAAAAATTGGTAAAGACGGAGCTGAGCGCATAAAACAGCAGGCTCATGCCGGCCCCAACCAGCAGGGTCAGGCTAAATATGCCGTTGCGATCTGTTGGGGCGAGCGTGTTGACGTTGACCACCGCCGGGCCAAGGCCCACTTCAGAGATGAGTTGAAAAAACGCAAAAAACACCATGATGGCCGCCACCGTGCCAAACAGCTCGGGTGTGAACAGGCGCGCCAGCCAGACGGTTGACAGCAGGTTGACCACATACACCGTGTACTTGGCTGCCATGCTTTTGCCCATGGCTTTGTAGAGCTGTTTTTTATGGGTCATGCGGGCTACTGCGTTACGCGTTTGAGGCGATTTTTTATACCGACTGCAATCAATTTTGCGTAAATGTAAGAGTACAAAATCGGCAACGTAGCTTTGTAAGCCAAGTCTACCGAATCATTTTTACATAAATGTAAATAAGCTAATACGGATTTTTTTATGTTATTTGGTCTAAGTCCAATTTGTAATCGCCACGATTGTTGTTTTGTGAAAGCAATGCTGAGCAATAATCGCTTGATTAATGAATTAGGTAATGCTATTTTATAGTTTTTTAGAATTTCTGTTAAAAGACCTGATTCATCATATCGCCAGTCTTTGCTGTTGCCTTGTGATACAAGTACCTGATGTTTTGGTGAATAATAAGAATTACCACGTATGTTATTAAAAGTTACAAAAAAGATAAAAGGATATATATTTCTTAGTTTTTCATTGGCTGTGTATATATCGAGTAATCTATCTCGTTTTAAAACTAAACCACTTAACTGGTGTCCGAAATTTGATAGCCGTATAGCTGAATTAAGACTTGGCACGAATTTTCTAGTCTCAAAATTAGCGTTTCTAGATGGCGAAATTGAACCGTCACTGTACAAATTTGAAAAGCCTGGAATTATCACAGATAAATTTTTATCTAATCTAATTTTTTCAACTACAAAAGACAAATAATCATTGGGTAAAAAGTCATCATCGCCTAAATAGATTATAAATGGTGCATCTGATTTTTCAAGAAGAAATATTGCATTTTTTTCAAGGCCTATATTTTTTTCTTGCTCAAACAAAACTAATTCAATTTCAATTTTTTCTTTTATTTCAATGAGTGCAGTTTTTGTGTTATCAGTAGAGCAGTTGTTTGATACTAAAATTCTAAAGCTTTTTGTAATATTTTGGCTTTTGGCTTGCTCATCAAGAAGATGGATATTTTTTATGAGAAATGGTTCTCTGTTAAATGTTGGTATTAATATATCAATCATATTAATTTGAAATCCATTCAATCATTTTCACAATACCTTCTTTTTTTGCGACGACAGGCTTCCAGCCAATCATTTTCTGAATTTTCGTAATATCCGCCACAAAAACCCGTTGATCACTTTCACGGGGTGGCAATTGCGTGTATTTCATATTGATCGCCAACTCGTTTTCAAGAAAACTAAAGAGTTCGAGCAACGAGGACGAGTTTGCAATACCTCCGCCAATATTGAATGCTTGCCCTCTGATTTTTTTGATGTCATCTGCTGCTGCCAGGTAGAGCGCAACCGTGTCGCTGGCGTAGAGCAGGTCCCGCACTTGTTTGCCGTTGCCTGAAATCGTAAAGGGTTCTTTCAGAGTGCCGTTTTTAATTTCAAGCGCCTTGGTGGTGAACCAACCAAGCCAGCCTTGGTCTACTGTGGCAAATTGGCGCCCACCAAACATGGATGAGTGCCTGAAGACGACTGTGTTTAGCCCGTAGATGCGGGCAAAGTCAAGCATGTACTGGTCTGCACAACCTTTTGATGTGCCGTAGGGGGAGTGAAAGTCCAGCGTAACGCTTTCGTCGAAGCCAAGCGGTTTATCTATGCACTGGTACCGTGTATCGGTTTCCTCATAGTTAAATTGCTCAAGGTCGCCGTAGACTTTATTCGTAGAGGAGTAAATGACTGTGCTGCCAGGCGAATACAGCCGCACCGCATTCAACAGATTAAAGCTGCCACCTGCATTGACTTCAAAGTCCATGCGCGGGTCTGCTATCGAGGTGGTCATGGCGACTTGCCCGGCCAGGTGAAAGATCACATTGGGTTGGTGGGTCTGGATGGTGCGTTCAACATCGTTGATATTGCGGATATCACCATGGATAAACGTGAATTGACCTTGTGTTTGCAGCCAGGCCAGATTTGCAGTGCTGCCCAAACGGTAGAGGTTGTCAAAAACCACGAGTTGATGGCCCCGGTGCAGTAGTTCGCTGGCAATGTTTGAGCCTAAAAAGCCGCAGCCGCCGGTGATAAGGTATTTCATTGAAGTGTGCCGATCGTCTTGACCAGTCCGTTGGTTAAGGTTGTATTTGCTCGCCAGCCAAGCTGTATCAGCGCCGAGTTGTCCACCTCTACCTGCATCAATTCACCGTCGCGGTAGGGCACAGCACCAAAGTTGAGCTGGGTGTGGGTTGGGCCGTGCTGGGCTTCAAAGGTGGTTTTTAGCAGCTCTACCATGTGGCGCACGCTGGTGAATGTGCCGGTGCCCACATCAAACTCGCTGAACGGTGGCAGACGTGCGGTTTGGTTCAGGGTGGTGAGGTAGGCAGAAACCACGTCATCTATGTAAATAAAGTCGCGCAGTTGTTCGCCAGGGGTCAGGTTGATTTGGGGTACTTTTTGTACAAGCTGGCTGATGACCCAGGGTACAAATTTGGTAGCGTCGTCCAGCGAGCCGTACATGTGCTCCAGCTTGAGGTTGACTACCTGAATTTGCGCGCTGCGCTGCTGCAGCCACTCTACAAACTGCTTTTTGGACAGGGTGTAGACATTCAAATGTTTTTGCAACAACGTGTCTGTATTAAAGAACGTGTCTGTATTAAAGAACGTGTCTGTATTAAAGAACGTGGCGGCATCTAGCAGCTGTAAGCCCAGCATCAGGTTGGTGTCAACTATTTCGTGCGCTGGGGCACCGTTGCGGCCATAGTGGCAGGCGGTGTGGATAACGGCATCAATGTGCTGGTCTTCAAACGCTTGGGTGAGTGGCACGCGGTCTATGTCGTAGCTGATGGCTTGATCCAGCACGCTGGCAATGCGCCAGGCGTTAGAGGTGCTGCGCTTCAAGATGACGAGCTTGTGGCCGGCATTTAACAAGGCTTTCAGCAGGTGGCTGCCTAAAAAGCCGGTGGCGCCGGTGAGAAGGATGGTGCTCATGTTTATATAGCTGCTTGCGCTTATTTGGTAAGGGCTAGAGGCCTAAACGATGTAATTTTATTGGAGCGGCGGCATCAAAGCGAACTGGCTGAGTTTGGCGGCAGGCATTCGCGGCGGGGGCGCCGCTCCAACAGGAGCTTAAAGGACGGCGGTTAGCGGCTATTTTCATAATGAATCAGTGTGCCAGCGCAAAACTTATCACTGCATTGCTGAGCCAAATTCCACGTTCACGCATGCGATCAATAGCTTCAGAAATTGACACGGGATAGCCCATAGACTTTGCTTTGAGCAAGACGCCAATGGAGCCTGTAACTCTCAAATTGGATAAACGTGCCACTCTTCTCCCAATCGTTTCGTCAATGCAAACTTTATTGATGCCTTGTTGAAGTGCTGTTTGAATAACCGATGCTTCACCCAGATCAAGCGTGTTTTGTAAATAGGGTGGCAAAACGACTGGCTCAGAATTAATCTCTAGCCAGGATGCCTGCTCAAACACAGACAGCCCAAAAGATTCCTTACCACCAGCCCGGATTTCTTGTGCCACTTCATAAGGCACGATAACTCTTGAATACAAGGCATGCAGCACGTCAAGACTGCCCGTGGCAGCAGTTAATGCGATGAGTGGCGTGGTGTTGGAGACAATCACTTTGGGTTGCTCAAGCATTGTTGATGTCTTGGGCCAATTCGTTTTCATCCAGGTCAATCATCGAAACGCCGTACCTGTGCAATTCACCCAGAAACTGCATCCGGGTCATTCCAATGAGCAACGCTGCCATGCCTGATGACAGCCGTTTTATCTCGAAAAGTTTGACGGCCATGGCCAATTTGGCCTCATGCACAAACTGCTGCGGCGTGCATTGTGCTGCGTCAGGCATGTGGTTTGGCACTTCAACAAGGAGTTGCATGGTGTTTTCTTTCAAGATGAAGAGGTACGGCTTTTGTTGAAACGGCGCCCCCGCCGCTCCTACAGGTTTCAGAGCGTTGCTTGGTGTTTGGTGATTGGCTGCCATGGAAACTGGTGGCGCCTGTGAGATGAATGGGTTTATACATAGGGTTAGCCACTTAGCTGTTAGCGCCTGTTGGCTGCAAGCCCAGGCGAACGATTTGGGCTTGGGTATTTTCAATGATGTCAAAAAACATGTGGCACGCTTGCTGATCTGCAGGCAGGCTTTCCAGAAAATTTTGGGCATCGTTCATGTATTCGCGCACCAATGCATTGCGGAGTTTGCGCGCTGCAATGAAGGCATCGGCGCTGGCAAGCCAGCCTGCTTTTTCGGCAATGGCCAGTGTGTCAAGCAGTGTTTTGCTGTTTTCGCCGAACAGGGCAGCCAGGCGCGGCAGCAACTTTTCTCCGATGTGGTCTTGCAGTCGGCCAAAGCGGCTGACAAAGGCTTCAACTTTTTCTGCAACTTCAGGCCGGTTGCCCAAGCTTTGCACCCAGGCAAGGTTGATTGGCAGTGCAAACAGGGTGGTTTGGCTATAACGCAGGTGTTTAGCTTCTTTATGTGCCAAGTCGAGCGCCAGCAGCGTGGCACGCGCGTGCTCTGGAAGGTATTTGAGGCTCATAACTGTATGCCGGTTTGTAGCGCAACATCCAGCACCGGCGCCGCTGGGGTATTGATGTCCTTCAGCAGGATGTCAATTTTGCGGTCGCCAAGCTTGCGTATCAGCGCCACATAAAGGGCGCCAAGGGTGGTGGCACGGTTCTCAACCCGGTGATCGATTTCAAATAGCAAGTCAATGTCACCACCTTTTTTGGCATCGTCAACGCGTGAGCCAAAAAGGACAACCCGTGCGTTATCACCAAGCACTGTTTGGGCAGTTTGCTTGATGGCTATTACTTGGTCGGTGGTTAGGCGCATGGTGTCTGGGCTTTTGTGTGGTGACGGTGATCTGGTCTAAATTGCTGCGTTATTTGTAGCTGCTTACGCATACTGGACGGGGGCTAGAGGGTGATTTAATATATGGCATTTGTCACGGACGCATGGTTCCCGCACCTGTCCAAATCAAGGCATCAAGCTGTCAGCAACTGGGATTCAAGCGTGTTTTGCACCGCAATGGGTGCAAACATTTGTGCCGGGTACAAGTAACCCTCGCCCGATTCGTCAACGACTCTGATCATGCCGTGCGCCTGCGCTTTGGGGTCGTCTTCTACTGTGTAGAGCTTGCGCGCTTCAAGTGAAGCTTCAAAGCCCGCGTTTTTGATGCAAATCGTCCATTTCATAGCAGTTCCTTGATTTTCAATCGGGCCGGCAAGTTCCCATAGACCAAAAGACTCCATCAAAAATTAACACCCAGGTAACTCTCGATCTTCTGCGCTGCAAATTCCAACATCTCCTGAGTCAGCGCTGGTTGTACGCCGATCCAAAAGGTGTTATTCATCACATTGTCGGTATTGGTCAGGTCGCCGCTGATGCGGTAGTTGGCCCCGATCATGTAAGGCTGACGTGTGAGGTTGCCGGCAAACAGTAGGCGCGTGCCAACTTTGTTTTGATCCAGATAGGTCAGCAAGTCCAGCCGCGTCACCGGGCAGTTTTCCTTCAAGGTGATCGGGAAGCCAAACCACGAAGGGTCAGAGTATTCGGTTGCCTCGGGCAGGCTGATAAATTCTTCGCAATCCTTCAGGCGCGCTTTCAAAAAGGCAAAGTTGTCTTTGCGGGCCTGAATGAACTGCGGAGCTTTTTCCAGTTGAGCCAAGCCGCAGGCAGCCTGCATGTCCGATATTTTGAGGTTGTAGCCCAGGTGGCTGTAGGTGTACTTGTGGTCGTAGCCGTGGGGCAGGTCACCCAGCTTTTGGCAAAAGCGTTTGCCACAGGTGTTGTCTTTGCCGGGCTGGCAATAACAATCGCGGCCCCAGTCGCGAAAGCTCTCGGCAATGGTTTTGAGTTCGTCGTGCTTGGTAAATACCGCGCCGCCTTCACCCATGGTGATGTGGTGCGCTGGGTAAAAGCTGAGCGTGCCAATGTCACCAAAGGTGCCGACCATCTGACCGCGGTAGGTTGTGCCCAGCGCGTCGCAGCAGTCTTCTACCAACCACAAGTTATGCTTTTTGCACAGGGCGGTGACCACGTCCAGGTTAAACGGGTTGCCCAGGCTGTGCGCCAGCATGATGGCTTTGGTTTTGGGGCTGATGGCGGCCTCAATCTTGCTGGCATCAATGTTGTGGGTGAGGCGGTCTACATCCACAAACACCGGCACCGCGCCAAATTGCAGGATGGGGTTGACGGTGGTGGGAAAGCCTGCCGCCACGCCGATGACTTCATCGCCCTTTTTGATAGCCCGCTCGCCCAGCTTGGGCGATGTGAGGGTGCTGAACGCGACCAGGTTGGCCGACGAGCCTGAGTTAACGGTGATCAGGTGCTTGATGCCGATGAAGGCGGCGAGCTTTTTTTCGAATTCGGCGTTGAAGCGGCCGGTGGTGAGCCAGCCGTCCAGGCTGGCCTCAACCATGTACTTTAGCTCTTGGGCGCCGATGACTTTGCCGGAGGGGGGAACGACGGACAGGCCGGGCATGAAAGGCTGAGGGGCCAAAGCAATAGTGGCGTACTCGTCTACGAGTTGGGCGATTTGCTGGCGCAGGGCTTGGGCTTTGGCGTTTGGCATGTTTTGTTTAGATCAGAGGGATAACTTTGAGTGATTGCACTGTCAAACCAGTTGTGACGTGCAAGGCTTGGTCGTTGGTAAACAGGGTGGCATTGCGGTTGATCGCGCTAGCAGCAATGATGGCATCTGGCAGTTTGAGTCGTTTTTGCTTGCGCAGTTTGATTGCTTCAAGCCGCACGGCCTGAGTTAATTCAACGCGATCTAGCAGGGCTAAAAACTCAACAATTTTCTGCTCATCGTCTGCGGACAGACCAGAAAAAGAAAGTAATTCAATTTCCGAGATAACCGAAAAGCTGTAATGCCCAGCGGGGAGTGGCGCGGCAAGCCGACCACCAATCAAGTAGATGATGGCGTTGGTGTCAAGCAGGTAACGTTGCATCAATTCCACTCTGCGCGAACTTTGTTTTGGTAATCCATACCATCCATGGCTGTGAATGCGCTAACAGCCCCTGAAAACTGCATCAAGCGGCTGATATTTGTGGCAGAAGTGGCGGCTTGATCACTGGTTTTATCCAAAACAACGACCATTTCGTGATGCCCGGGTTGCACCGTGGATGGCAACTGAATGGTGACTTGCCTATTGGGTAAGACATCGCACGCGAAGTTTAGAGTGAGCATGATCAGCGTCCTGTAGTGGGTTGGCTATTGGTATTGGCCAATTTGCGCCATGGTAAAGGCTTTCATATTTGCCCCTGCCAACCACTGTTGATGCCACTCGACCGAGGCTTGCAACGCTTTTTGCAGCGCCCAGCGTGGTTGCCAGCCCAAGCGGGCTTTGGCTTTGGAGATGTCCAGCTTGAGGTAGTGGGCTTCATGCGGGTGCGTGCCGCCGTCTTGCTGCCAACTGGCACCGTTGCCCCAACTGTTTGCCATGTGCTCAACAATCCATTGCACGGGTTGAGCGTCGTCGTCTTTGGGGCCAAAGTTCCAGCCCTCGGCAAACGCTTGGCCGTCGGTGTACAGGTGCTCGGCCAATGACAGGTAACCACTAAGCGGCTCCAGCACATGTTGCCAGGGGCGGGTGGCGTGGGGGTTGCGGATGACCACCGGCTGGTTTTGCTCGAAGGCCCGCAAGATATCGGGCACCAAGCGGTCTGCGGCCCAGTCGCCACCGCCGATGACATTGCCGGCGCGGGCGCTAGCCACCGCAATACCGCTGGCCTGTAAAAATGAATTGCGATAGGCGGCTGTCACCAGTTCGGCGCAGCCTTTGCTGTTGCTGTAGGGGTCATGGCCGCCCATGGGCTCGTTCTCTCGGTAGCCCCAGGCCCATTCTTTGTTTTCGTAGCATTTGTCGGTGGTGACCACAACCACGGCCTTGACGCTGGGTGTATGGCGGGCGGACTCCAGCACATGCACGGTGCCCATGACGTTGGTGGCGTAGGTTTGCACCGGCTCGGCGTAAGACAGGCGCACCAGCGGTTGTGCCGCCATGTGGATGACGATGTCGGCCTGGCTGGCCTGCATGGCTTTTTGCACGGTGGCCAGGTCGCGAATGTCGCCAATGGTGCTGCTGGCCATGCCGCTTGCCACTTGGGCGACGGTGAAGAGGTTGGGCGTGGTGGGCGGCTCCAGCGCCAGGCCGTGCAGCTCTGCGCCCAGGCTTTGCAGCCAGAGGCTAAGCCAACTGCCTTTGAAGCCCGTGTGGCCGGTTAAAAAAACGCGTTTGCCGCGCCAGAAGCTTGGGTTAACAGTCATGTCAGTCCCACTTCTTCCAGGGGGCTTGGCCGCTGGCCCACAGGCCCTCGAGCGTCATTTTGTCATGCAGGGTGTCCATGGGCTGCCAGAAACCGTGGTGCTGGTAGGCCATGAGCTGGCCGTCAGCTGCGAGTTGCATCAGGGGCTGCTGCTCCCAAATGGTGCTGTCGTCTTTGAGGTAGCCCAATACCTTGGGCGAGAGCACAAAAAAACCGGCATTGATGAAGGCACCGTCGCCCTTTGGCTTTTCTTTGAAGCTTTTGACCTGGCCGTCTTGAATGTCCAGCGCGCCAAAACGGCCGGGTGGGTAGGCTGCAGTCAGTGTGGCGGCCTTGCCATGGCTGCGATGGAAGGCGATGGTGGCACCAATATCGACATCGCCCACGCCGTCGCCATAGGTGAAGCAAAAGGCTTCTTCATCTTTGACGTATTCAGCCACCCGACCCAGACGGCCGCCGGTCATGGAGTTGTCGCCCGTGTCAACCAACGTCACCGTCCAAGGCTCGGCGCGCTTGTGATGCACTTCCATTTGGTTGGTTTTCATGCTGAAGGTAACGTCAGACATGTGCAGAAAGTAGTTGGCAAAGTATTCCTTGATGAGGTAGCCCTTGTAGCCACAGCAAATAACAAAGTCGTTGATGCCGTGGTGGGAGTACATCTTGAGGATGTGCCACAGAATGGGGTAGCCACCAATTTCGACCATGGGCTTGGGGCGGCTGGCGGTTTCTTCACTCAGGCGTGTGCCCAGGCCACCGGCCAAGATGACTGCTTTCATTTTCTTCTGCATGATTATGTTAGGTTGCTATTTTATTTCTAGCTGCTTGCGCATATTCGACGGGGGCTAGAGGCCGATTTCATTCAATACTTACATTGACGTTGTAGCCGTGGTGTTTGAGCAAGGCATGTTTTTTGGCTTCAGCCAGGTCATTGGCAACCATCTCGGCGCACATTTCTTGCGCGGTGATCTCAGGCACCCAACCTAGTTTTTGTTTGGCTTTGGTGGGGTCGCCCAGCAGGGTTTCGACTTCGGTGGGGCGGAAGTAGCGGGGGTCGATGCGGACTATTGGCCCCTCACGCAATGCGCCAGGGACGACTGCATAGCCGACTTCGTTGACGCCCGTGCCTTCCCAGCGGAGCTGCATACCTAGCGCGGTGGCGGTCCATTCGATGAATTGACGCACACTGTAT